>ERZ780149.200-NODE-200-length-81320-cov-7.094949_pt1 | contig 81320 bp, 103 predicted proteins | sample MGYA00511367_ERZ780149 | MGnify/ENA primary metagenome ERZ780149 (study PRJEB29588, sample SAMEA2153852) | human gut metagenome | biome: human gut; feature: human-associated habitat; material: faeces | place: Denmark | collected 2008/2010 ... | reverse complement strand
CGCGCTCGCAACCGCCGTATTCGTCATCAATCAATTGGCAACACTTTCCACTTCCTTAGTATCCCCCGTGGTGTTGTTTGCTTTTATTAACGGCGGCGGAACCATTATTGCAACCGTTGTTGCGGCAATTCTCTACCGTGAGAAACTGACACCGTCCTCTGTCATCGGTGTCCTCCTTGGTATCGCGTCACTTGTTATGATTAAGCTATTCTGATTACTCGTGTTCCCAAATGTAATCTTCAAGTGGGTACTTCACTTTCCCCGCTCATGGTGAACCGGGGCAGGGGTCAGCGGATAGGCAGAGTTCCGTCTTGGCAGGAAAATTGTTTTTTGCAACTGCACATTTTCTGCCGATGCCCTCCCCACTTTCAATGCTTCAGCAGATACAGATTGCTGCTCCTTGCCCCGTTTCTTCGGAGACGGGGTTCTTTTTGCAGCCAGCCGGCGGAAACGAGGTCTTGGATGGCGCGCTTGACGGTGGCTTCGGACAGACCTGTGTCGCGGGAAACGGTTGGAATGGACGGGAAACAGGTACCGTCCTTGTTGCTCCGTTCGCGGAGGTAGAGGTAGACGGTTACCGCGCGGGACGGGAGATTTTGTTGGTAGAATGTATCGAGGAAGCCCATGTCACACCCCCTGCTCCGGTGGACGGCGTTGGTGCGGCTGCGGATGCAAACGGATGCTTCTGCCGCGCTTGGGCGGGTTTGGAGACAAAACCAGATCTTCCGCTCCGACCGGGATTGCGCCCTCCGGAATTTCGGAGTCCGGATTCTGTGTCTTTGGCTTCGGGTAGCGGGCTTGGATTGCCTGAAGCAGTTCGTCTTTTGCGGCATAGGCAACGGCTCGATTGCCGTGTTCCTCTGCCTGATACAGTTTTCCGAACGCAATGCCCCACTCAAAGAACAGCTTCAATTTCGTTTTCATCGGGTGCTGTCCGGTTTTCATGACGATGAAAGTGCCTTTCGGCAGGGCTTTGAGTTCATCCGCGCTCATGAGGGGACGGGATGCCATTTGCAGGGATTGGGTCGGGTCGTTTTTGGATTTGCTGACCGTCCCCACCTGCACGGTTCGGTTGCCCATAGCGCGGGATAGTGTATCGGCGGAGGAGCTGTTCGGCGCGAAGCCGCCGAATATAATCAACTGCGTATTGTCTACGATGATGTCTGCCCCCTCCTTGCCGTAATTCTTTTCAAGCTGGGCAAATGACTGGATGATCGGTACGATCTGTAGACGGCGGGAACGCGCGGCGGAGAACATCATTTCTGCGGATTCAATTTTTGGCATCGTCCCAAACTCGTCGGCAAAGAACACGCACCGATTCTTCAACTTTCCGCCGGTTTCGTCTGCTACCGCAAGGATTTCTCGGTAGAGCTGTTGGATGAACAGGCTGGCGAGGAAATAGCAGTTCGGATTTTCTTCCGGCAGGATGAGAAAGACGGCAGATTTCTCCTTACAGAAACTCTCCGCATCGATTTCGGTATCGAAGCATAAGAGTTGCTCCAGTTCGCTGTCAAGAAAGGCATTCAGGCGGGATAGCGCGGTGGACATGACGCTTGCCATGGATTGCTCCGAGGAATTGAGTGCTGCACCTGCAAACCACTTGGCTTTGTGGTCATCGGGTAGCATTTCCATCAGCAATTGAAACTGCGTTTTCTGTACCCGTTGCCCTTTCTGAAGCGGCGCGGGTGCGAGCAGTTCTTGGATAATCTTGAACACCGATACGATGTGCCGTTTCTCCGGTTCGCAGAACTCCGCGACAAGCAGAATCGTTGCGGTCAGCAATCCTTCTGCGGCATCGTAAAAATAAGCGTTCTGCCCGAACGAACTTCCGTCCATGCCGGAGAGAATGACGGTCTTGGCGATAATTTTGGCGTACTTCTCGGCTTTAGCTTTGTAGGTCAACTGGTCGGGATTCGCCTTGTACAAATCCATATACTTGTTGACAAGGTGAAGCAGATTGTTCCCATTGGAGCGGGTCGGGTTGCGCAGGTCAATCACCGAAATGTGGTAACCGTAACTGTTTTTCGCCACCATGCCATAATTGCGGAGCAAATCTCCTTTTGTATCGGTGGTCAGGAATGACATCCCCGTTGCACAAGCGTATTCGATACAAGGGTATAGCCAATATGCCGTTTTTCCGACGCCCGCCGCGCCGACCATAAGGGCATGGACATCGCCCGGATCGACCAATGCGACGGTGTCATTTCTTCCCTCACAGCCGACCACAATCCCCTGTTCGGTCGGACGGTCCTCTCCCCTGCGCCATTTTTCCGGTTCAAACGGTATATGGAGGTACATCTCCCCAATCTCCCGTTTCGTTGCCCAACGAGCCGTTCCGTGCTGTCCGTCTCCGACTGTTCTGGATTTGATGTTGAGGCTATATAAGTGCGACAATAGCGGGATGCCACCGAGAATCAGAGCGGCAACTGCCCCGACCAGAACGACAATCATAACACCGGACATCCAACCGCCACCTCACTTTCCATCGTTTCCTGTTCCGTTCGCCATGCCTGTAAATCCTCGTTGAAGTCCTTGTGTTCCGGTGACAGACGGTAAACCGATACAGGCGGATACCGTTCTTTCAGTTCTTTGGCAATCCGCAGGCAGGCGCTGTTTCCTGCGTCATCGTTGTCAAGGCACAGGATAATTTGCCGTAGTTGGTCGTTCTGTTCTATCATCTGCTTCGCCGCAATCGGGGCAACCGAGCAGAGCGTGACATAGCTATCCTTCTGCCAATCCTGCGGGTACATTGTAATATACGACATCATATCGATCGGCGCTTCAAAAACAAACAGGCGCTCGGATGTTCCCGACCAGTGGAAACTGTATTGCGGATTGCTTCCGTCCGCGTTGCACTTGAAGCTGCTTCCGGTGCTTGTCCCCCGTTTGTGCGCATGACGGGCGATCCCACTCTCATCGTAACCGACAAACACGCAGTTGTGGTAGATTGCTTCTTCGTACAGCAATTTCGCGTGCGTGAATGCGTGAATGACATCCCGTTCAATCCCGCGCTGCTTCATAAGGTAGGCGTAAACCCGGTGCATATCCGGATTGGCAGACGGCAGGGCGAACGGCTTTTGTTCCTTTTTCTTTTCCTGCTTCTGCGGATTGATAACCGTCATCCCGACATCCGCGCCAAGCAAAAGCCGGACTGCTGACGGATAGTCCGGGCAATCAAAAAAGCGGCGTGCAAAATCAATCGCATCGCCGCCTTCTCGCGTATATTGGTTGTACCATAGGTTGCCCTGAACGGAAACTTTCTCTCCCCCGTTCATCCAGACAGCACCCCTGCCCTCGCGCTTGAGGTCATACCCCTGCCGCCGCAGGAACTCCGCAAGATCGGTCGCCCGCGCCTGCTCCCGCTCGGCGGGGGTGAAGTTTACATAGGTTGTTGACATTGTTATTCCTTTCTGCATAGAAAAAGCCTGTGCATTTCTACACAGACTTTCTCCGATATGGTTTGATTTTATCGAAACAGTTCCGAATGACTTCCGACGCGGTACATCATTTACTCCAATTTTATTCCCTGCGCCAATTTCTTCTCGTCTATCTGCCGCCGCTGTTTGCGATCGATCTTGGAGATTTTGCGGCGGTCGGGATCATCGTAAAGAAGTTGGGCAAGGGAGGCAAACAGACGGGCAACGGCGGTTGCAATCACGGCATGGTTATGGTTCGTATTATAATTTGCCTTATTATAATTTGCCTTATGTTTTCCCAGATTGTAAATTCCCGTTCCTGCCTGCTTTGCTTCTTCCCCGCCGTGCTTTTCCTGCGTCATTTGAACCGGCAGGTTGGCAAAGACAAGGTTTTCGGCTTCCTGCAGAATCATATTTTTGATTGTCCGAAATTCCGGATTGTCAACTAACGGAACGCGTTCCGGCGTCTCGTCTTTGTAAAAACGGATGCCGGATTCTTTTTGTTCGTACCAGAGATCGTATAATTCCGCGATGCGCGGGTCTTTGGCAAATTCCGTCATGATTGCGTCCACAAGGCGTTTGAGTTCCGGTTTCAGGTAGCCGTATTGCTTTTTCCCTGTTGTTGTGGAGATCTGCCGCGACAGTTGCAGCAGCAGGTTTTCGATTGTCTTGTTTTCGTAAGTGCCGGCGTTGATTGCCCCGATGATCTCCCGCATCCGCTCGCGGCTCTCCTGCCGCAGGGCGTTTCTTGCATTTGTATAGCTGTCATAAATATTGCACCAATCCTGCGCGAAGATGCTTTTGGCAAAGGACGAACGCAGCTTCTCGATGCCTTTTTCGGAAAGGTAGCCTTCCTTTTCGTCCTCACTCCAGATCATCAGATGCACATGGGGATGGTGCTTCTCGTTATGGAATGCCGCATACCACCGGAGATTTCCCTGCGGAATGTGAAACTGTTCCGCAATCTCCGAGCGTTCCGAACGGAGGAAGTCCCGCCAGCGGGTGGCTGAATCAAAGCCAAGGCGATCGGCATCCTCCCGCGACAGCGATATAATAACCGTCCAAAGGTTGCCTTGATATTGATTCAATTCTTTGGATAACTGCCGCAAATTGATCTCTTTCCCCGCATCCGTAAACAGCCCCTGACTGCGCGGACGGGTGGCAATATAATCCGCATAAGTCTTTTCCTGCGGCAACTTCTCCACGCCCTCCCGTGTGGCAATATATGTCGCATACCCGCCCGCTTTCCGCTTTTTGGTCGGCTTCAGATACCGGAATTTCGTTATGAGCTTTGCCAATTGACCGCATCCTCCATTGAGAAGGTTCCGTTCAGCCGTTTCACTTCCTTCACACACTCCCCGCGCAGGCGCTCCAATGTCAGCTTGTCAATCTCCTGCGTTGCCGCAACGATATTCATCAGCATCGCCATCTCGACCGACAGCTTGAACAGCATGGACGCGTGTCGGTGGTCACTTTCCGAAAGAATCCCCCTGATTTCCGAAAGGAACACGCTTGGCAGGAAGGAATCCTTTTGTTCTGTGGTCTTATAGGCAAGATAAAACTTGATTGCTTTTTCGATGTACTCCGACTGGCTTCTGCAATCGTCCTCCGCATACGCCGCTCTGACCTGCTCCATAATATCCGGACGAATCCATAACGGGAACTTGACCTTCTCCTTAACGCCCCTCAAAACGACATTCCTCCCCTCTTTTTCCGCAACCCCGATGTGCGCACCGCAAAAGCACTTTTGAGGGCAACGCAACCCCAACAGAAAAACTGCGACCCCGTCTTGCGTTTTCTCCCGAAACCCCGCATTTTCGCGTCAGCGCTCGGCTTTGCCGTGCGCTGTAATAAGAGCCGGAAATCCCTTGCGACTCCGGCTCTTTCTCCTGCTTCAGCACACCCGGTTTCCACACCAAGCCACGGATTTTCCATATCTTTGTCCATGGGGGTCTTTCCTATGTGATACAAAACGGGCGGTACTGATTTCCCAGCACCGCCTGCTACGATCCTGATTGTTCCTGTTCTCATGTTCTCCTTTACATGGTCAGATCAAAACCATGATGCTCTGTCTGCTCCGGTTCCATACCGCTGTCCAAATCGATATCCGGCAATGCTTTGAGGTATGTCTCCGCATTCCGGTAAGCAATTCCGTCCTCGGTATCCATGTCCGCGCCAAGGTACAGCACAAACCGTCCGACCAACGCGCCGAAACGAGGTGAAGTCAGATCCAGCATTTCCTCATTCCGCAAATGTCTTGCCTGCTCCGGGACACACCGCTTGCTGTGCTTGATCTCATAAACCGCGCAGATATCATCCTGCTTCTCGCAAATGACCATGTCAAACTCGCCCGCCGCAAAACGGTACTTGAAAACCTCGTAATTCTTTCCGAGCGCTTTCGTCGATTCCAGCAGGACAATATCCTCCAACATTCTCCCCCGGACTTCCTCCAGAATCCGTTCCGTGACAGAATCCCTTTCCTGAAGCGACAGCTGACCAAAGGTTTCATCCTGCATCAGCGACCATACCAGCGCCCGTGCCTGACAGTACCGCATTCCCGGTTGTGTAAAGATCACACGTTCCTCGACTCCGATCCCCGTTTCTGCATTTTGAATGGGGCACTCCACAATCAGATCCAGCGCCTTCAGGTACTGCTTAATCTGTGCCGTATGCTCCGGCAGAATCTGCACCGTCTGCTGCTCCCGATTCCGGATTTCGAGCAGCTTCATCATCCGTTCGGTGACCGCTTTTCTGTCGATGTTATCCAAAATATCCGTTCGCTTCTCCGGATCCCGATCTTTCCGCAGATTCCGTGCCGATACGCCCAAGTCGGAGGAGACAAAATCCCGCGTCAGAACATCCGCCAAAAACCGATGGTTCATATCCTCAATAATGCGGTTGATGGCATTGGTCAGCTCCCCTGCGGAATACAGCTCATACAGGTGTCCGAAATACTTTCCCCCTTCAAAGCAGGCAAGCGAGTGCTGGATGTTTCCGCAGATTGCCGTATCGATATATTTCCGCGTGCTTTCATCATCCCGAAAGGAGGCATCCTCCGCCTGTGCATCCGGATCGTCCAGATCTTCCTCTCCCATGCGAAGCGTACCGCCGTATCGGATATACGTGTCAATGCTGTCAATACCGAGCAGGCGGCTGTACTCCCGGAACGGAATGAAGGTGGTATGGATCATCCGTACCCGATCATACAGTTCGTTGTCCTGCGCGAACCAAAAGCCGAGGGAATCGGTACCCGACAGTACAATCTTCATTCCCATCATCGCATAGATGTCCGAGAACAAGGCGGCAGAATCCACAAAATCCTTCATCAGCGTAACCTCGTCCAGAAACACATATCGGTATCCCGCGCGGAACAGCTTCTGCAGATCCCGCGTCACCTGATCCATCGTGTTCTCTGTCCTCAGCTTGCCGTAAACGCATTTCCGGAACTCCGCATCCGGCATTTCCGCAATTGCCTGTAACAGCAATGTGGTCTTTCCTGTCCGACGCAGACCGTAGAGGGCGCAGACCCGTGTGCGGTCGGTTCCCGTCAGGAATTTTTTGAGCAGACCATAGCAATCCCTTGTCCGGTACTCTGCTACAGCATCCGTCATTGTCCGAAGACTGTCCCCGAAGATCAGATTGGTTTCATATACCACAGTCTCCGTTTCATCCGGATAACGCAGCTGTAGCTCCTTCAGCTTTTCCTGAAGTTTCTTGCGTTCCTCGATCTGTTCCCTGACCGTCTCCACATCCTCTGCACGAATATATTTACTTCTCAGTTTTTCGCCGTCATTCCATTGCAGATAATATTGTGTCTTTCCCTTGATCGTCTTTTTTGAAATATAACCGGGCGGCAGTTCCGCAATCCTCGCCTCCAGCCGCTTTCTGAGTTCCTGTCCGTCTACCATATATTCACCGCCTTTCCTATGCGTTTCTTCCTTGATACAAGTATACACCAAAGATAACCTATTGTCAATAGGTTATCCAAAAACAGCTTGCTCATCATCTCGGTTTTCCATTCCTCCCTCCGTGATTTCCACCGTCTCCGTATAGGATGATGCTATCTCTTTCCCCACCTGCTCCCGTATCTTCGCACCGCCGTCACCGAGCAGCCAATGGAACAGTCCCATCACGATGATGAGCGGAAGCAGGGCGAGGAATACGGCGATCCCGACGGTGTACCCCACTGCTTTTCTCCCCTTCTTATCACCCAGCAGAAGCAATAAGGCTGTCTTTCCGATTGCCGCAAGGGTTGTCATTCTGCCGTCACCTCCAATCATCAAAAACCGGCTGCTTGTTTTTCACAAAGCAACCGGTTCGACTTTATTATATTTTTTTACATTCCCATATGCTGCGTATAATCCGCCGCAATGTTTTCCTCCACATCGTCCTCGGTTGTATCATCCGACAGAACCGCATCCTCGGCAATCGTTTCCAGCATTCCAATCCGCCTTCTCACAGATTCTGCAATGGCATCCGCTCTTGCTTCGTCAATGAATTCCCGCGTTCGGTCATCCCCAAGGATTCTCATAATCCGTTCCGGCATCTCAGACAGACGGTCGAAATCAATCCATGAAAAATCGGATACCAAACGGATCTGCTCGGCATGGCTCTTTTTGAAGGGCTTGCAGGGAATATCCGTTTGCCGCAGAATCTGCGATGTCCGCGCATCATAGCCAAGGGAACTTCCGCTATCAAAGATTGGGGCAAAGCCCAACCATTTCAGCGTTTCCGCATTTCTTATCAGACCGAAGTTGTTCAGGTGCCGATCCTCATTTGCAATCAGGTAATCCAACACAAGCATTCGGTCCAAAGCCGGAACCGGATCCGGAGCGCCCAGCGCGTCACAGCAGTCCAGAAAGTGCCGGTAGACCGAGGTGCTGTTGCTCTTTTTCTGCGTCTGCATGATACGCCATGCAGAGACCAACTCCGTCTCGGAGGTCACAAAATCTTCGCAGACGCTATACGGCTCACCCTTGTCCCAAATCAGGGTATACGGCACGTGCGGAATGGAAAGGCAGTCCATCAGATCAGAGGCAATCACCTCGTTGAAAGGCTGCTGCCGCTCCAGATTGCTCCCGCCCTTGATGAGACACCGTTTCCCGTTCAGAATCTTCCACCGTTTCCGCAGGCATCCGTCCGAGGTATTATCCGGCGAGGAGAAATCAAAACCGTCCTGCTTTTTCATTTGTCCGAACAGCACATCTCCGATGTCCTCGGAAAAATCGTTATCAAAGAAGTTGATATGATCCCAATCCAATTTCGAGCTCTGCGGTCGGATCCAGTATTGATCGGAGAGGCTGAGACCAAAGCACCGGACAAGTAATGCTTTCGTATTCGGTAACTCCAACTGCTCCAATGCGCCGCGAATTCCGGAACGGCTTGCCGGAATGGAACGATCCTCCCACCACGCATTCAGTGCCGCGCGGTCAGCAATCCCCTTTCGGAAGGATACACCGACCGGCAGATGCTCCGGCTCCATAACATTTGCAATTTTCAGGATATATCCGGTCGTCTCATCCAGTTCCAACTCCGCAACTTCCACTCTGCGGTGCATCAAGGTACATTTCATCGGGTGCACTCCTTTCCGAAAATCGTTTTTCCTGTATTGCTTTTAGTATACCACAAACCGTTTCCAAAGTCAAGGTTTATAATCCGCTTTTCTTGCATCTTTCCTCACCTCCCTCCCGCATCGCCGAACAGCTTTGCCTGAAACTCCGGGGCTTGCACCTGAAGAAGGTATCTTGCATTGCCGCAATGGTAGAGGCAGACGCCGCGCTCCGGATGGTCGATCAGGGCGTATTCCGCCGGCAAGATAGACAACGCATCGCAGAAATCCCGTTGCTCCACATGACCGGGATAGAACAGGAAACGGTTTGCGGGGATAGCAAACAAGGGTTTCGTGTACTCCCGCACATCCGGGGCGAGGAAATCGTCGATGTTCTGCGAGGCGAGCAATACCGCCGAGTTCTTCTTTCGCACCCGCTTCATGGCGTTGCGGATATACTCGATGGTGGTCAGGTTGGAGAGGAACAGGTAGGCTTCATCGATGGACGCAACCGTGCTGCCGTCGGTCAGCAGGCGGTGGTTCATATAGCTCAGGATGTTAAACAGCATTGCGTCCCGCAGTTTGCGGTTGGTATCCAGCAGTCCTTTCACGCCGAAGGTCAGGAAGCGGGAATCGGTCAGGTTGGTGTGCCCGTTGAAAAATCGGCTTTCGTTTCCAACGCACATGGAATGCAACCCCAAGCAGATTTCGCGCAGCAGTTCCCGTGTGAACAGCGGTGCTTCTCCGTCCTCCGCTTGCCTGTATTCCTCCTCGGCAAGGCTGTAGAGGTCAGAGAGGATTGGGTAATCGGTCGGGCGGAGGTCGGAGAGATCTGCCGTGCGCCCGATTCCGAAATTCTCGTATAACTTCGTCAGCAGAATCCCGATTGCGTCCAACTGCGGGTCGGTGAAGTCCTTATAGGCTCGGAAGAAGTCCCGCAGGAAGCTGATATGTTGATCTAACACCGCGCGTTCTCGGAAGGCATCGGGGCAGTCGCTATCGTCTCGGTTTACGGAATCTGCCCACCGTTTCGGCTCCAGCGGGTTGATGCGGTAAGTGCCTTCCATGAGATCGAGGTAGCACCCGCCCATTGCCTCGGTCAGGTCGGCATATTCGGATTCCGCATCCAGGCAGATGACCGATTTCCCCTGCATCCGAAGGTTGGTCAGAAGCAATTTCAGGAGGTAAGACTTCCCTTGTCCGGAGTTGCCGAGGATCAGGACATTGCCGTTGCTCCGCTCTCCGGTTCGGCTGTCGGTGTCGGCGAGGATATTCGTGCCGAAGCGGTCGCGCCCGATGGAAAAGCCGTGCGGGTCGGTTCGTCCACTGTAGGAGAACGGGTACAGATTCGCCACGGCGCTTGCGGGGAGAACGCGTTCATATTCACTCCCGAAGTGATTCTTGCCACCCGGCAGGCAGGACTGAAATCCCTCCTTTTGGCGGAGGAACAGCCGGTCTGCCGTGATGCGGTTGCGGGTCAACTCGGTCTGCACTTCGGTTTGTAGAAGTTTCAGGGATTCCTGCGTAACGGCAGACAGTTCGAGAAAGACCGCGCAATGCAGCAGCGGTTCGCGCTCTCGGCGTAAGTCCTCCAACAGGCGTTCAATGTCCGTGAGGTTGCCGACGCCCGTCGCCGCCTCCTGCAAATTCTCCGAACCTGACAGCATCCGGTTCTTGCGGGTGGCATTGAGCAAAATCTGCCGCTGTTCCGCTCCGTCCACAATGTGGGTATAGACACGGAGCGTGACCCCTGCCCGATCTCCGATGTGCGACAGGAGCGCCTGTTCCTCGGTCACGGGCGGGTACTCGCGGATTGCCCACACGCACCGCCAGCTGTTGCCGCAGACGAAGCTGTCCGGATAGAACCGGATGACGGACGGAGCGATACGGTCAAAAAAGGATTTGAGGTAGCCGGCGGTCAATCTCTCGCGCTCCGGCAGTTCTTTCCGCTTCATCCGACCACCTCCCCGTCCGGCAGAAACCACTTGCGGGCGGCAGTCTCGCCCTCTGTCGTTTCGATTTCCCCCTCCGGCAGGTTCCAGCCGAAATAGCGCGTGAGAATCCGTTTGTAGTCCGCAATCTCCGCGCGCTTGCACCGGAAGCCCTGCTCGGTAATCTGCTTTTCGATTCGCCGCAACATCGCGGCGCTGTCATGCTCCCGTCCGGTCAGGTGGAACGCAAACAGAAATTCCCGCGACGAGGGCAGCCCGCTTCGGATGCCGTCCAAATAGACCTTTTCGGCGCGCAGCAGTTCCTGAACCTTCGGGTTATCTTCCTCCGCAATCCGCTTTTCAAGAAACCGCAGGTTTGCATCAAAGCTCTCCTGCGCGTCCACGCATAGGATTTCGCACTCCGGCAGGACGGATAGCAGCCCCGTCAGGTTTGCAATCTTCTCCCCGATGTGTTCCGGTGACAGGACCGACAGATTGCTTGCTCCGACAAGAAACCAAACCACCTCACCGCCGTTTTCCGTCACGATTCCGTTCTCCCCGAACCGGTTCAGCCCGATGAGATCCTGTGTGCGACATTGTTTTTTCGCCATTTACTTCTCCCTCCATTCATAATGTTGCTGTCCAGACCAAAAGTACCGGACGGCGCAGGACAGGAAGTCCAGCACCGACTGTTCCTCCGGTCGGACGGACAGGAATGCTCCCAAAGCAACCGTCGCCGCCGGGAAGTACCACCCGAACTTCACCGCAAACAGCGCCGCGCCCGGTGCGCACAGTCCGAGGATGATCAGATCCCGCACCGACCACAGCCACAGCTTCGGCTTCAGTCGCATATTCTGCGGGTACAGATATTGTTTTTTCATATTCCTCCTCAAGGTCGTGAGGCTCTGCCTCACACTCCGCCAGAAAACTTCTTGAAAGAAGTTTTCTGGACTTTCAAGAATTTTAATAAAGGGGATTATTGTGCAGTTGGGTTGAAAGTGCTAAGTTTGCTAACAGAAAAGGACACCGTGAAATACGATGTCCTTCATGATAATGTTACCTTTCTTTACCTGAGCAGCCAGCCATAGTCCTGTCGGCAGTCCACAACCAAATCCACATATACGGTACGATCCCGGATCTGGAACAGGAGCAAATACCGCTTCTCGAACGGAATCTTCCGGTATTTGTTATGGGGAAGTCCATCCGCATTCAGCCACGCGCACCGTTCCGGCATAACGGCAAGAGAATTTGCGGCGGTTTCAAAGGAAGTCACCAGCCGATCGGCTGCCGCCCGGCTGACCTTCGCCAGAAATGCCGCATGGGAAACCAACATTTGCGTGGCGCGCTTGGAGATGACCACAGCATAAGTCTTATTCGTTTCCATCTTCGGCTGCCTCTCTGATTGCGGCTCTCATCATCTCGCCGACCTCGCCGACAGAGTAGCCCGCATCTCCGTGCAGTCGGTCTTCCTCAACTGCCAATAGTTCTTCCCGGAGCTTCAGCAGCTTTTCCTTGCGGTCAAAAGCGGCAATATCCATGACCACAAGATCCCCTTCTCCGTTTTTGGTCAGATAGACCGGCTCTCCGCTCTTTTTGCAAAGCTCGGAAATTTCATTATAATTTTGCCGAATGGATGCCGACGGACGGATGTTCATATGCAGTACCTCCCACGTGATAGTAATATTCTGATTCTATTATACCCGTTTTCTGCTATGTTGTCAATAGAAAACGGGAAATTTACTTGCGTTTCCGGGAAAATCACTTCTTCGCCAGCGTTTTCGTCAGATTCACCGCCGTTGTGGTCGTGTACATCACCGAGGTCATATTGACCTTGACGCCCGTGTCCAGTCCGAACACCTGCGCGATGCGTGGCACTTCGTTTGCCGCAAGCATGACGCCGAAGCCGAGCAGGACGTTGTTTTTCCATGTCATAAGACCGAGAAACAGCAAGGTGGTCTGCATGAAGGTGGTCAGGCAGAGTGCGACCACCTGCTTGCACCATTGCGTGAAGCCGTCCGCATAGCCGCGCGGCAGGGAGAACAGGTACAGGCTCCCAACGGCAATTTGCGTCAGGAGGATTCCCCCGCGCTTGATGTTGGAGAAAAAGACCTTGATAACGCAGTAACCGAGGGCAATCAAAAACAGGAGTTCCAACAACCCGAAGCCGTTCAAAGCATTCACACCGTTTGGCGAGTACCGATACAATACCTCCCGCGCGAGTTCCAGCACATTTCCGCTTGCCGTTCCGATGAGGTCACGGGTAAACGTATTTTGCAGGGTGACGGTGAAGCGGTAAAGCTCGACCGGCAAACGGGTAAAGAGGGATGCGGCAAAAAAGCCTTTCAGGATGTTCAAAAGCGTTGTTTTAATATTCGCCCGCCCGCAGCATTGGTACTCAATGGCGAAATCGAAAACCGCAACCGCGATGCCGACCGTATACAGTCCCCATCCGAACAAACGGAAAAATTCCAGCGCCGCCTTGACCCAGGACAGGTCGAACAGTTCTGTCCCCATGCCGGACATCTGGGTAAAAAATTCCGCGATAGCACCGAACACCGTGCGGTACAACCATGCGAGGTATTCCCCGTAGATCACCTCCCCAGCGCTGCGGAGTGCCGAGGTCAGCCCGCTGATCCAATCCAACATCCCTTGTCCTCACATTCCGAGTATCTTCCACAGATACAGCGGGCAGGTCAGGCTGAAGACCAGGCAGGCGAACAGGATGGCGGGCGGGACATAGTCGAACTGCCCATGCTTGCGGTAATCGAGGTACGCGGTTGCAATCTTGACGAAGAACAGAATTGCCAATATCACGTCGATGACCGGAAAGATGACCTTGTCCGTCACCGACCGGATCTGATCCCGTGCGACAATCCATGTTTCCTCGACTGCGCCTGCGACATCACCGTCTGCAAAAGCAGGAACGGCAAGCGTGACAGATAAAAACAATCCTGCAATAACGAAAAGCACAATTTTTCGTTTCATGTTTCGCTCCTTTCATCGGATATAAAAACCGTCATAGACCGTTCCCGCAATCGGTATGCTGACCGTGACCGTTGCGCTGACCTGTCCCACAGGCGTCCACAGCCCCGACAATTGGAGGAAAACGGTATAGGTTCCGTCTGCGATGCCAAGTGGCAGGAAGTGGACACGCGTTGACGCGGATGGATGGGTGGGGAAACAAAACCTTCCGTCCGGCATCTGCTCTAAGCTGCGGCACTCCCCCGTTCCGGTGCGATAGGAAAATTCGGGGAATGCCGCAAGGATGGATTGTGCGTCCGTTGCATTCGTGGTATCACCGGAAATTGTCGGAGTCACGGTCAGGGAGAACCCGCCACCGCCGCGCAGGGTATCTCCGCCCGTGTTTGGAGTAACGGTTGCTGTGCCGGACAGGGTCAGGGAATATTCTTTCAGGACAAAACCGCCCTCGGTATACACCCACTCGTTCCAACGGACGCGACCGACAGAACCGCTCGGCGCGGTCGGCAACTCCGCGGGGGTTGCATCATCAAAAGACGGATCAGGTGTCACAGAAACGAAACGCCCTTTGACATCCGCCCACACGGTCGCGGTGTTGTTGCTCCTGTCGTCCTCCGGCAGTGCACCATCTGCGTTGACCGTGCATTCCAAACGGAGCGTCTGTCCTGCGCAGGCATCCGGAACCGTCCAACGAAACCAGATCAGGTTGCATTTGCCCGCGGGGACGGCGATGGAATCTAATTTCTGCGTCAGAAGAACCGTTCCGTCCGGTGCGTATACGGTCAGCGTTGCGCGGTTGCCCATGCTCGGCAGAATGTCATTCGTCCCGTCATGATAGACGAGAAATGCGGTGATCACTTCATCCCCGGCGAAATAGTCCCCATTCGGGGTGACCGTCTCCACAGACTGCGCATAATCTTCCGTTTGCACTGTCAGCGTTGCGGATTGCTCGTTATCGTCCGGCTGTTTCTCTGCCGCACGGTCAGCCCAGTTCACGCGCGCCGTGACGGTATGTTCCCCCTCAGTTTGTCCGACCGACACGGTAAAGGTCAGCGTTTGCACGCCGCCTGCGGAAAAATCAATATTGCGCGTTGTCAGCACCTCTCCGTCATACAGAAGCGTCACCGGAATGCCGCGATAGGAAAGCGTTGTGTCCCGATTCGCGAGTTTAACGGTCACGGTCACCACACCATACGGGGACAGCTTTGTTGCCGACAGCGACAGTTCGGTAATCGCGAAATCGTAGGTTTCCCGACTCCACACGGCGGTCAGGGTGCGATTGCCGTTCAGGACATAACTCTCTCCCGGCAGGTAAAGTTTCCCGTCCCCGCTGTCCCGCCAGCCGAGAAAGACATAGCCGGATTTGGTCGGGATGTCATCCGGCAGGGTCAGGGTGTAGCCGTAGCAATGCGTCATCGTGGAGAAGCTGCCTGTCCCGCCGTTGAGATTGAAAGTTACCGTATTCGTATCGAGTACATAGCGGTACTCAATCGTAATGACGCGATTGGTGATACGCCACAGTCTGCCGTCCTTCGCCTCGTCATAACTTGAAAAACTCGGCAAATCGTCCTCAATCGTCGGTTCAAGGACATCGTATTGCATATAGTCCTGCAAACTTTTGCAGTTTGGATATTTTCCGAGCCACGCGTAGGTGAAGTTCCCGCTGATTTCGCTTTCCCAACCGCTCGCCAGGTGGTGTCCCGGCACGGTCATTGCGCGCGACCGGAACGGTGTTCCGCTGTTGAGGGTGTATTCGTATGTTGCGACCGTCTCATAATAGCAAGCCGACCAGTTATAGCCATACCGCACCTCTTTTGTGTGGCGCACGATCACTTTCGCATCCTCAAACCTGCGCATGGTAACGGTTGCATTCACCTGCTTTTGACTCATCGCGGTGCGGAAATGGTAGGTCACGTCCACCGCGCCATAGCAGTGCTGTCCACCGGTAAGGTTTCCCAATTTGCAGGTAGTCCACACGCCCGCGTCGCTTTGAAATCCCACGGTGTCGTAGCCGTAAATGCCGAAATACAAAAGCGTACTTTCCCCGCGTTTGGTGTAGCCGGTGACGGTCTTGAGCAGGGTCCCGCTCTCATTCACGCACCGCACAACGATTGTTCGATTACATTCATCGGACGGAAACGCATACACGGTGGCACTCCCGCCGTCCGCTTCGTAGGTTTCCGCACCGACAGCGACGGTCAGGAGAACGGACAGCAACAGAAACAGCCCGACAAACAGGATTCGTTTCCATGCGGTTTTCATCTGCTCCCCCTCCCCTCGTCCGGCAGAACCTTTGCGCCGCTCTCCCGCGTCTGCTGTTCGATGTCGAAAATCAGACCGTTATCATCTGCATCAAGCGGCGGCAGGTCGATTGATTCAATTTTCGGGATGTTGGGAGCCGTGATGTCGGACGGTTCTCCCATCCGGCTCGGACGGTTGGATATGGGCTTGGGCAAGCAAACCGCAATGCCGATTCCCAACGCCGCAACCGTCGCGACGCATAGCACCACGGCGGCGATTTTTTGTTTTCGTTTCATGTTCAAACCTCCTTTTCTTCATAAAAAGACGACACCCGCATCGGAACGGACAGCGTGCCGAAAGTTCGTCCGTTCCATGATACGGGAATTTTCAGCGTATACGATACGGTCAGCCCGAAGCCGTTCCCGCGCTCCAGTATGACTTCTGTATCATCGGGTAAACCCAGCGCCGATTGACAGTTATCAGTCAAATTGTCGTAGTCGATAGCATCGGCATACCCGTCCCCCTGACGGATGGCATCGTAAGACGCTTTCGCAAACTCCGCGAGGTAGGAATCCAGCGCCTGTTTCCTCTCCCGCCGTTCGTTCAACACCTGCCCGCATAAGGTCAGGTATAGCAGCAAAACCGAGGTCAGGAGTGACAGGAACAGGACGAGGACGGCAAGCCAAACATAACCCTCGCCACGGCGATTTTTTATTCTGTTTTTCATGCCCCCCTCACTTTCGGTATACCCGCGATCTTGCACGGGATTCGGCTTGAAGCGTCACGGGAAACAGAAAATCCCCGAAACCGCGCAACCGTGCGGGGCAGGTCAGTTTGCACTGAATCATCTCTCCGAGTTGTACAGCTCCATCCGCGTCGGCGTTCGTTCCGTCAAAGGTGCAGGTGAAGTCGATGCCGATCTGACTGCGCAGGTTGGCGATGTAGTCCTCCAACGCAATGCTCCCCTCTGCCGCCGCGTAGTCCGTGATGCCGTCCGCAAGCGTTTTCAGGTTCTGATTCAGCGCCACAAAGGACGCGAGACTGACGGCAAAGACCAGCACAAATGCAATCATCAAAACACTGATGGCGACCTCGACATACCCCTCGCCGCGATTGTTCCACTTTCTCATAAGAACAGCCCTCCGAGCGAGTTCAGCAGCACCTCGCCGATGACCACGATGTAGATCAGAAAGAAACAGCCGAGCAGGACAAGCGACAGCCGCCGCACGCGCTTTGGCACTTTCCCCGCCTGCTCGCGCAAATTCTGCCGTCCTGCCTCTGAGAATTTCAGCGACAGATTCGCCCAATACACGCCGTTGTCCTCGCCGTGCAGGATGCCGATTAAGCCACGCACGACATCCGACAGCGCCGATGAACCGACCCGCGCCTCCAGTCTCGTGAGCGCCGCCTCGTCATTTCCGCTTCGCATATCCGCAACCGTGATGTCCAACTCCCGCCCGAATTCCTCCCCTGCACCGGTTCGGTAGCTTTCGAGCATGGCAAGGACATCCCGGCTGTGCGGCAGGGTCTTTTCAATATTCGCCACAAATCGCGGCAATTCCAGTTCAATCCGCGCCCGCCTTGCCCCAATCTTTTTTCGCAAGGTCATACTGCCGAGGCGGTACAACAGGATTGCCGCAGCCAGCAGCAAAACGGCAAGGAATTTTGATAAAAACGCAACCGGGACAGCCAACACCGCAACCGTCCCCGCGCGAACGATGTTTTCCGCGACAAACTGCTCCGGCGTTTGCGTCATGTCCCCCGTCCGTAAGTCCGCCTCCAGTTGCGCGCGGCGGTAGTCGTTCAAGCGGAGTTTCCCCGCGAGCCGTCCGGACAGCTCCCGCATGAGGAGCGTCAGCGGATTCGGCTTGTCCTTCCGGTTTCTCCCCATGCTGTGCATGGCGCGCGATGCGGCACGACTTGGAAGCTTCAGGCGCTCGGCAAGCAAAAAGCCGATGCCGCAGGAAAACAGAATCGCGCAAGATATTACAAGTCCCCAGACCATCCCGTCACCTCCAGTATTCCATCGGCTTCGTGATTTTGAGCATCCGCAAGCCGGTCACCAAAATTGCCGCACCGCAGACCGCAAGCGTGATTTTGCCGGGGACGGTGTGCATCAATGCGGCGTACCAGTCTTTGTTGAGCAGATACAAAAGCGGCAGGTTGCCGACCACCATGCAAGCCATGATGAGATATTCCATCCGCGCGGCAAACAGGATGCCTTTGACCTCCCCCTGCACGCGACGAATGTCACCGAGCTTTTCGACCGTTGGCATGAGCGTGTCCTTTAATGTACGGTCATTCTGACAGGCAATCAGCGTCTGGCACCACTCCCGAAAGACGGTGTTGTCAATCTTTTCCGCGAGATTTCGGATTGCGCCTGTCACGCTCGCCGACACGCAGGAGGTTTCGGTCACGAATGCCGCGAACACCTCCCGCACAGGCGGCTTGAGATGCGGCAGGTTTTCCCGCACGGCGGCGGTCAGGTCATCTGTCCGCAGATAACTCGTCGTCATGACCGACAGCGCGGTTTCCAGTTCCTCGCGCAGTTTCTGCCTGTAAAGCGACACGGTGCGCAGTGCAAACCCGAACGGAATCAGGGCAAATCCAACCGCCAGAACGGGCGCGATGAACGCGTTCCCGATGGCAAGGGCGATGACCCCGCCGACGAAAAACAGCACCAGTGACAGCGCACAGGCAACGGCGAACGCCCCGCCTTTTCCGGTTGCGGTGAGTGCGTGCCGCGTCTGCCGCAACGCCGCCGCAAGCCGCCCCGTGCGGCGTTTTCCCTTCGCCGCCCGTATCCGTTCTCCCAGACTCCGCGGTCGCGCCACAAGCCGCTCCAAATCGCTTTCCACGCGTGCGGGGGTCAGACCAAAGGCAAGGACAATCCCGACAGCGAACAGCAGGCAATCTGCCAAGTACAGCAACATCAAATAAAATCACCAACCTTTCCGTAAGGTCGTGAGGCTCTGCCTCACACTCCGCTCAGAAACTTCCTGAAAGAAGTTTCTAAGGACTTCAAGAACTTTAAGCGCATGGATTTGTGTTTCCTCCTGTGACCTACATGGAATAGAAAAAGAACCCGCTGTCCGCCTGCACTTCCTCGTCGGAGATTTCCTCCGGCTCGGCAAAAAGGTTGCTGTATGTTTCCACCTGCTCATCGGTCAGGTCGCAAAAGTTTCCGTCCCCGTTATCCCCGACAAAAAAGATCGTTCCGGCGTATACACTCGCGCCGATGTAACGGTTACCCGCGCGGTTTTTGAGCTTCGCTTCTTCGTCCCCGACAATCACCACTCCGTCATTTGCATATGGGTAGGTGACTTCCATCAGCGATTCCTCCCCCGCTTCGCTCACGGCTCTCTGCCAGTCCTTCAGTTTGTCCCGCACCCGCGTTTCCACGGGCGGGCAATTTGGCTCAATCATCAGGACACGCAAGCCCTCCATCGGCGCGCACGCATCGGTAGAAAAGTCCTCCGGCAATCCGGCAAAACCGAAGCGGTCGCAAAAGTACACGCCGGGGGCAGTTTCTTCATTCCCCTCGCAGACCTCCACCAAGTCGCTCGGGGACAGGCTGTGCCCCTGATGGGTGCCGTGAAAGCCGGTATTGAAGGATTCATAGACATCCTCCAAATCCCCGGCATCAACATAACCATGAAACACGCACTTGTATTCAGATGCCCGGACGCCGCCTTTTGCCTGTGCCGCTTGATAATCGCAAAACCGCAATCTCCGTTCATCGCGGGATCGGTCAATCTGATAAATTTTAATGCGCATGAGCATCCCCCAATTCCTCGGAGAATTTTGCAATCAGGCAGGTCAGAAGCACCCGCCGTTCGTCCTGTGACAGGCTGTCTGCAAGCGCGGAAAGGGGCAATCTCTGTGATTCCGGTCGGTCTTTGCAGCGGTCGCAGATTTTCTCCTTCCGTACAATCACCGCGCCGTTTTCCTCGGCAAAGGACAGCACATCCCCGCACCGTAATCCAAGCCTCATCCGGATGGAAAGCGGAATGGTGGTGCGCCCCTTCTGCCCCAACACTCTGTAGGTTTTCATTTTCCGTCCCAGTCTCCTTTCGCGTCATCTTCCTCCAACAGGCAACGCTTACAATGCGGACACCAGTATTCGCAATGGGCGCATCCGGTTTCGCGTTCATCGGTATTTTCCTCCGGCAGGTCATCAATTGTGATGTCCTCCAATTCGGTCTGTTGCGCTCCCTTGATAACGGTCAGCTTGCCGTCCGCGTCAACCGCCACACGCAACGCGGCGGTCGTGTCGATCCCCATCAGGTCAAGCAGCCTGGTCGGAATCGGGAACAGGGTATAATCTTCGTTTTTCATTTTCGGATACTCTCCTTCAATATTTTTTCGTAATCAATCGGTTCTGCGTCAAAGGTCATTTGCAACGGTTTCTCCCGCACGCTTTCGAGCAGATCAAAGTTGCCGATCAGCAGTTCGGGGTATGCGTCCCCCGCGCGATACCGTTGCGCCATGCTGTGAATGCGACTGCATTCGAGGAGCTGCCAACCGTCGTACAGGGTGCGGATGTAGGGACAGTCGTTGTATGAGAGTAACACTCTCCCCTTGATGTCTCCCAGCGTATTCCGCAGGCGCTGATGGTCGTCTTTGGTGAAGCACGCGGCGTACATCCCCTCGGTTTCGTAGTACGGCGGGTCGCAGTAAAACACGGTATTCGGGCGGTCATAATGGCGAATCAGGGCTTCAAAATCCCGATTTTCAATCACGGTATTCGCCATGCGCTCATGCAGGTCACGGATCAGCCCGAACAGCCGCCGCACATCAAACGGTTGGCAGGCGTAGCTTTTCAATCCTGACGAATAGCTGTAGCGGATGAGCTTGAGGAACGCGACCGCACGCCGGACATCCTCGGCATCGGCGCGGGAACGGATCAGGCTTGTCAGCTCCTCCGCATCGGGCAGCGAGAATGCGACCCGTGCAAGTTGTTCGTCCGCTTCAAGGTCGGCTCTCGTGACATCCTGCTCTTTGGCAAGGAACTTTTTCAGCATCTCAAACTCCGCGCGGGAGTTAAGCGGCAGAAATCCGAGTTCCCCAAGAAACGCGACGGTCTTATCCCGCATACAGCGGAACAGGTTGACAAGATTCCCGTCGAAGTCGTTATAAACCTCAAACGGGCAGGGCTTCCGGCTCAGCAGCACCGAACCGGACCCGCCGAAGACATCGACGAATCGCTCCGTCCGCTCCGGCAGAATGGCATTGATATAGGGCAGCAGGGCGGTTTTATTCCCCACCCACGATACAGGACTCCTGATGATTTCACCTCCTAAAAGACCTTGGGCTTTGCCCAAACCCACTTAGAAACTTCTTGAAAGAAGTTTCTAAGAACTTCAAGAACTTTAAACGCATTTTCTGTGCAGACATGGTGCCTCTGTCGTTGCAGATACGAAGCAATGAATTATGCGTCATGTCCAACGATACGGGTCAGTTCGTTCCATGGGATGCCCGCGCGGAGCAGCAGCGTCCGCAAATGGGCAGACGGCTCGTTTACCCGCTCGAATGCACCGCTGACGGTATAGTTCCCGTTTTCGTATTTGTTTTCGTCGATTCGGTAACGGTACAGGCAACGGTACTCCGCAGGGGCTTCGTCATGCGCGATGCACTCCGAAATATCCATGACGCGCCGGACATTATCCTCGCACTTATGCGTGAACACCACGATGGGAAATGCCTGTCTCGTTTGCCGCAGGGAGACTTCCATGCCGAGTTCAAACCGCCGCTGACAGAGCAGAGACATCCGGCTATGCGCGCCCTCTGCCGGTCCTGAATGGACAGTCGTGACCACGGTATGCCCCGTGAGGGACGCCTCCACCGCCGCGCTTGCTTCTTCGTCCCGGATTTCGCCGATGGCAATAACATCCGGGTCAAACCGCAACGCCGCACAGACCAGGTTTTCCTGTGACACGCTGTAAGAGCCGTTTTCGGCTTGGCGGGATAATGTCAGGACGACATTGTTCAGCACCCGACCCGCGCGATCCCGTTTGACCAATGCGAACTCCCGCGCGCCCGACTCAATACCGAAAATCCGTTTGTCGTTCGGGATGCTCTCCAAAAGTGCATTCAACAGCGTTGTTTTGCCTGACGAGGTTCGTCCCGCGACCACAAGAGAAACACCGTAACGGACGCAGGATTCGAGGAAGTTCAGCATTTCTTCGTTCACCATGCCGCTTGTCAACATACCTCCTGCGGGTGCAAAAACCGGATGGATGCCGCGATACCAACTTCGTCCGCGACAATCGGCGCTTTGATTGCCGTAATGCGGGCATTTCCCGGCAGATGTCCCTGCGCGATTGGCTTGGCGTTGTCGATGACCATTCCGCTATGCCGCAGTAGCCTTTTCACGATATCCACCGCGTGTTCGGGGCTGAAAAAATGCTCGGTCAGTTTCCGGCTTCTCCCCTCGCGGTCGGTCAGGACGATGTCATCCCACGAATTGATGTTCAGTTCCTCCAAGCCCTTGCCGGAAAGATACGGGGTCAGGATCGAGTACCGCGCCATTTCATCGTAGAGGCGGTCGATAAGCTGACGGGTGGTCAATCCCCACACACTGTACCCGCCGTCCAATACGCATTTCTCAATGTAATCCCGCAAGCGCCCGTTTTTGTCTCCGTCCGTCAGCGCGTCGGTATAAGACCTCGTAATCTCGACCTGTACCGCGTCCAGTACCGTCTGCAGTTCATCCCGCATTGCCGACCACCTGCGCCGCAATCTCCCGCATCCGTCCCGTCCATACCCTGTCCCCTGCGTTCTTGGCATAGAGGTTGCCGCAGGACATGGCAGACCGGATTTCGCGGCTGAATGGAAGTAAAAACGAAACCTCGCCGAGCTGCTCCCGCGCTTCTTCGACCGGAAGGTTGCTGTTGTCGGTGAGGTTCAGCCCTTGGTTCATGTCCGCCCACGGGAGAGATGTTCCCCATACGGATTTCTGTGTCCGATACCATGAGATACTTGGCAGTTCAGGTGTACAAAGCCGGACGGTCTGACTTGCCGTTTCCAGTGCGGCAAGGGACAGCAGGCTTTCGTTCGGATTGCTCATACAGTCCACGATGACGAAATTCGAAAGGCTTTTGAGCTTTTCAAAAAGTTCAACCGCCCGCTCCTTCCCGTATCGCGGGTAGGTCAGGCGTGTGTCCCCGTCCCGATAGCCCATGACGGCAAGCGTCGGGCGGGCTTTTGTTTCGGTGCAGTTGGCGAGAATCTGCTCGGTGTCCGGTTCGTTTGCAGACAGTGGGATTCCAACCGAGCCAAGATTTCCGCTCTTGGCGTTCGGGAACAGCACCGACAGCATCGGGGCTTCGATGTCGCTGTGCAGGACAATGACCGTTGCGGCGGCATAAGTATCGGCAATGGCTGTCCCCAACGCCGCCGCAAAGGTGGTCTTTCCGCTATGCGGAGAACCCCAGACTGCAATCAGCTTTCCGCTTTTCTCACTCATGACTGCCCCCGTTCCGGAAGTATTCCTCCTGCACGGCAAGGTACTGCGCCGCTGTTTCGGCATCTCCCCGATACTCCAATGCGAAGTGCATGGACGCAGATTTTTCATACGCCGAAAGCAGTTCTGCCTGTGCTTGGTTGACCAACAATGTCACGGTCACGGGCTGTGTGGAATCGGTGATATTCGCTTTGTCCACACCCTGCGAGGTTGTGGATGTGATGACGCGCAGATACTGCAATTCCGGCGGGGTCACGGCTGCTCCCTCTTTCGCGCGGTAAACAATGACCGACACAATGTCCCCTGTCTCCAACTTTCCGGACAGCCCTTGCGCGAACGAGCCGAGCGTTACGCTGATGGCTTTCTTTCCGACTGTCAGGCTTTCCAGTATCCCGTTCGCATCCGCACCGTTCGCCGTCAGCTTGGCGGGGATGAGGTACTCCCCTGCATAAAGGTCTGTGGTGGCATACTTCCCGACCGCCGCCGTTTTGTCCCGCAGGATGTCCCGCGACAGTCCGTAACGGCCAACCTCGACCGTTTCCACATCCGCTTCGGTCAGGCAGCTCCCGCGCGGAACGGTTCGCGTCATGCGCAGGATTGTTGTCTTTCCCGCAGACAGCTTTTGCACGGTCGGGGCAATCCCGAAACAGATTCCGATTGCCGCTATCATGCAAACAATCCCGATGACCGTCCGGTTTCCGATCCACCGAAATCCGATGGATTTCTTTTTCTTCATGTTTTTCCTTTCCCCCAACGAAAAAAACACTGTCGTTTTCAACAGTGCTTTTCGTTGGGCTTGATTTTATTGTTCGTGCTCGTCTGTCAGATTGCCAAAGAGGATCTTCAGGTAATTCCGCCCGCCATAGAGAATGCGGTTAATCAAAACCTGCCCGTCCTCACAGCGGTAGAACGCAAGATAATTGCCGCAGACCAGATAGCGGTAATCGTTCGGAACTGCCACAACCGCCTGCAAGGGCGCGCCCATGTGCGGGAAGTTTTTCAGCTTTGCAATACGCTCCAGAATCCGCGCCGTGACGGATGCCGCCGATTCCTCAGAGCCGAGTTCCTCCGCAATATACTTTCGGATCTCTCCGAGATCGCGGACAGCCTCGGCTGAAAAGCGGATGTCAGCCATGCGCCCCTCCGAACAGTCGTTCCACATCCGCAAAATCGGTGTAGCCTTCCTCCCGCGCGGATTTTTCCCCTTTTGCAAGCTCCGCCAACAGCTTCAGCGCCGCCTGCGTCTTTTCAAATTCCTCCATGTCCACAATTGCGTACCGTCCCCTGCCGTTTTTGGTCAGGAACACGGGTTCGCCGACGGCAACATCCTTGAGCACCTCGTTGTAGCTTCTGAGATCGGAAACCGGTTTGATATTCGGCATATGCGCACCTCCTTTATTTTGCTGATTCTATTATACACGAATTTGTCGTAAAATTCAACAGCAAAAAGAAAAATTATTTGCCGGTTTCCGATTTTTTCGCTTTTTTACCCAACAAGAAACATCACCATTCCGCCGACCGCAAGGAACGGAATCAGGGCGAACGGCTTTTTCGGGCAGTCCCTCCGTTTGTGCAGACGCGCCTGCACAAAGTCCCGCGCGGTGACGGTCACGACCGCCATAAGCAGACCCGCGAGGAATGCGGTCAGTCCGCCCATGAAACCGAGCAGGACCGCCAGCGCGCCGGACAGCTTGATGTCTGCCCCGCCGAGGGTGCGGTGTGGCGGGATGACGGCAAGTGCCAGTTGCGGCAGCATGACGCAGACCGCGCCCGCGAGCATAGAGATGATGCCGTGCTTCATAATGGAGGGAATTGCAAGCGCAAGCACAATGACCCATACGCTGTCCGGCATGGTGTGGTCGGTCAGGTCAGACATGGAGCCGTACAGGAGGGCAAACCACAGGAACATCCCCTGCACGGCAGTCACGGTCAGACCGAAACGGAAGTACAGCGCCAATGCCACTGCACCGGAGGCAATCAGCGTTGCGGGCAACAGGCAGACCATTCTTCTCTCCCGCAGGACACGGCAAAGAATCCAACCAGTCCCGACCGCTGCACCGAGCCACAGAAGCACCGCTAAGATTTCCGGCATCGCCCCCGTCCTCATGAGATCGGAATCAGGTCCGACCATGTCGGCTTCACCCATCGCGTGCCGTCACTCGTCATCGTATAGAAATTGCCGCTCTTATAGCGACACACGAAGCGCTCGCCCTGGAACGAACCGGAGGTACTCGGCAGACTGGCGGATGTACCGTAGTAAAAGTGCGTAATAGAGGTTGCGGTAAACGCAATCTGTTCTGCCCAATGGATACCGCCATCGGTCGAAGTCAGGATTACCTTTTTGTCCCCGTCCGAAATGAGCATCGCATCAATGCGTCCGCTCTCGGCATTGTTGCTGATGATTTTCTCCACAGTTGCCGTCTCGCCATAGTCCGGCATCTCCGCATCCTGCCACCGCTTGCCGTCGTAGGAATACCGCACCTTGTATTTTCCCGTTGCTTCGTCCAACTGCTTCTCTACCCGCAATTCCTGCGTGTAGCCCATCATGTCCTCGACCTCACCTGTGACTTTTGAAAAGATTCCGTTGTCCCCTGCAAACAGGAGGTACAGCCCGCCGAGGATGAGTGCGCCGATTACCACCGCAATGATAACCTTCACGCCTGTACTGACGGAGCCTTCCCCTCTCTTATTCCAGAGCGGACGGAACCAAATTTTGAGCCGTCCCATCTTAAGCCCCCGTGTAAGAGAACATCTCGGAAATCTTGGTGCCAAGCGTCGGCAGGATGGTCGAGTTGAACAGCGTGTACAGACCCGCAAGAAGCAGACCGCCGATGACCACGCTGATGATGATTTTTACACCCGTATCGACATAGCCTTCCCCTGCGGCGGGACAGACGGCGGCTTTGACTCTCGTCAGTGCACTGCAGATTGCGGACACACACGAACGGACACCCGCCTTGATTGCGGAAATGCAGTGTTTGACGGCAGCAACGCCCTTCTTGACCAGCTTCTTGAACCCATTCAGAATTTTCATTTTGTTTTTCTCCTTTTTTGTTTTGCGTTTTTTCTTTTGAATTTGTTTTTGTGCTTTCAGATTTGAATCGCATTGTCGACTTGCATTGTTTCCCCTACATCTGCATAATCGGGGCATCACGCGGGGCTGCATTCGGGCTTTCGGATTGCGCCGCTTTTTGCGCCTGCATCTGTTCCTGCTGTTGCAGTGCATCGTGATACGCCGAGACGGTCGCGCCGATGAGCTTCTGCCGCGCGGTTGCGGTCACGGGATGGAAAATATCACGGTATTTGATCGTTCCGTCCGCCGCCGTGTAGGATGACTGCGGCATGGAGACGAACAGCCCGCCGTCATTTTCGTAAATCTTGATCCCATGCACCGCGAAACCGCCCGGCAAATTCATGCTCAGGATCGCCCGCAGCTTCCCGTCCGGCTTGTCCACCAAACGATCGACCCGCGCCTGCAAGGAATAGCGCATTTCCGGTGCGACTGTGGCTTCAGTCATAGGAGCTTGCACCGTCTCCGGCACCTGCTCCTTCTGCTCCGGCGGTTCTACCCGAACGCCTGCTTTCTTTTTCTCTGCCATTGCTCTCACCTCCTTTCATGGAATTTTTATCAAAAGAGCGGAAGCAAGTTTGCTTCCACTCCCGTGACCTACGTCATTGTAAAAAAGGAAACCCAAAGTTGCCTGCACTTCCTCGTCGGAGATTTTCTCCGACTCGGCAAAGAGGTTATGTAGTCTTCATCTCATTGAATATCTGCAACAGCCACTCCGCAATTGCCTGAATGACCGTCACGGTCACGGCATTCCCAGCCATTTGGTACAGTCTCCTGTCCCCGAAGTTTCCGGGGGCGAGCTTGGCAAACTGCTCGTCCGTGAAGCCCTGCAACCGCCAGTATTCGAGCGGGGTCAGACGGCGGATTCTGCCGCCGATCCGGATGCCGTGCCGGTCCTGTGCGGTCAGCGTGAACATCGGTTCGCCAACTTCCTTTATCCGTCTCCCTTGCTGTCGGACGGTTGCACGGTCGGGGTTCAGGACAGCCTGAACGGGTTCTGCGAGAAATACCCCCTGCGTCGGATTTGTGGTCAGCGTCAGGCTCCGATCTTCCTGCCGCAGGCTGATCTGCGTTCCGGTGACCGTGACGCTGCAATTGCTCCCACAAAAGCGAAATTCGAAGCCGCTTTGCAGGAAGAGCCGCCAGACAAGCTTCCGGCTGTACGCATTGTAAATCGGCGATGCGAAATAATAGCCTTCCTTTCCATTCGGTGTGTTCAGCCGGATGCAGTACCGGTTGGATTGCTGCATATCCACATCCAGGGCGGCAGAACGGTGCAATTCCGCCACGGTTCGGAGGGGATTTTGATGTAGAATCACATTCTGATTCTCCTTTCTTTCTGTTATTTGATCAATTGTCTCTCGAGTGACACCATCAGTATAGCAGAAAGCCCTGACAGAACCTGTCAGGGCTTTCAAAAATAATTTTGCCCATACTTGACAAACGATTTGGTATATGATAAAATAGTCTTACAATGCGCAGAGTCATTTGCACAAAGCAGGACACGAAAAGTCGATTTTGGAAAATCCCGATTCTATCAGACAGGCAGGTACCGATTATGAAAAAAGCGATTCCTTTTGCGGCTCCCGTCATAGCAGGCTTGCTGGGCGGCTGGCTCGTTGAAGCCATGCTGTGTTTTTGCTCGATCCTGATCTCACCGTTTGCAGGAGCCGAAGAATCCGGTTTTCTGACTTTTTGCGGAGTGAATGCGTTGGCATCCTTATTGATCATTGCAGCGGTTACCGTTGTAAATATTTTGCATCTGACCAATTCGAATAGCCGAGAAAAAATCCGATGGACTCTTTCTTTGCAGGCAGTTGTTGTGGTTGTTCTCGGCGCTGCTTCCGTGTGCGGTTCGGAGCAGATCTATCGCACGGTCTCGCATTTGATTTGAATAAGAACAAAAAGTCAAGCAGGGGCTGCCTCAAATGCGAAAGCCAAGCATTTGAGACAGCCCCAAGCTGTTTTGCACATATTGTCTGAAGACCTCGTTCATGATATTTTCATCTGCCGATTGCCTTGAAACAGAACAGAAAGCGCAAAAAACTCCGCATCCGTTTGGATGCGGAAAAAACAAAAATTTCAGATAAGAAACATATGATATCGCAATTGCAATTTTCGTGCGCTTTCACGCCATTGCACCTTAAACGACATGGCCCCCATCTTGTTTTTTGCGGATGCTCCCCAGAACCAAAGACGCAAGAAGCACCGAGAATTCCGAAAGGAACATCCCATCATCCCAATCGGAGCTCACGATTCCATGGAACCAAAGCAGCACCATCAAAGCCATCAGGAATGCCAGAATTGCCGAAAGAATTAGGCAGATTTTTACGGCTCCCCGAGGCTGATGCTTGAAAAGTTGATAGCCGCTTCTGATAAAGGAAAACTCCGGCAGAACCATCGGGATGATCATTATCAAAAACGTTACGGTTGCCCCATACCGGATTTCCAGCATCGCTTTGAAATCATTCGCATATTTTTCCGCAAGCCGATGGTAGGAACTGATTGTCAAAATCGATACTTCAGCCACAGAAGCAACAAGCAAAATGATACAAACAACCACGAACACCCGGCTTTTTCGGTTACGCATTCTCTTTCCTCCCTGCCACAAAGATTATTGTTTAATCTTATTATAGCACAGAAGCAATTTCTTGTCAAGACTTTACTGATAATGCTTCATCGTTGAAAGACAGTCTTTCAGACTCATCAAAAAATCATATGTGTCTGGATACCGAGATTTGATCTCATCAAAATGGTACTGTTCGTTATCGATCAAATCAGAATAATATCTTACGGCGATACGGCCGTCACCGTAAGCTCGCAATCCGGCGCGGGTGCAACTGCTTTCCTCCATATCAAGGCTCGGCAGCATCGGGATGATGCGGTTAAAATCAATAGAGCCGATCCCGTATTCGGGATTCTGAATTGCCTCCCGCATTCGACGGATGGCATCCCCATCGCCGGAAAAGCGGACAATGTTCATGACATGGTTTGGCATACAATGCCTCCTTTCCTCCTGCGTGCAAAAAGCACCTTGTTGTTCTTTTTTCTTTTCATATAGCTATGTAGCCTCCATTTCCTTTTCCTGCTTTTTATAGCGCTATCCCTCCCATCCCCTGCCCCTGCTCCGGAAGAATGTCCTCCAGGCTGCAATCCTCCGCCATGCAGACGAAGCCGATGCTATCCACAAACCTTCCTTCGGACTCCTGCGCTAAATATTCCCCGCAACCGGAATAGTTGAAGAAGTCCTCCAGTTCGGTCGGCAGGTCAATTCCGAGCTTTTTCTCCATCCACCGCCTGCCGAGCGTTTCATACTCCTGCGCACCCGGTGCAAAGACAAAATCGTTCAGGTGATCTGTGATTCGGGTCAGTTCGTCCGATGTGGTTGCGTCTGCGTACAGGACCACCGCCTCCAGTTTGTCCTGTTCGTCCGTGGTCAGAAATTCGATCCGCTTGCAGAAGGCATTGAATGCGGCAAAGCCTTCATTGTGTAAAACCCCTTCCACCCGCTCGCCAAGTTTGACACCGAACGGGATGCAGGTGATTTCTGCCCCGCATTTTGCAATGTCATCCACTCCGAGCCGCTCCAAAGCAAACTTCACGGATTCATCCTCACACGGGCAATATAAATATTCCGTCCGCTCGCCGTAAGAAAGGCACACTCCCGTTTTGTCCATCCCCTCATACCAGGATTCCGGGAAATTGACACCGTTGTAGATCGGCTCAACCGGCACTTCGTCGTTGATAAACAGCAACCCGTAATCCGTCAGGATTCCGTTTCCTCGCTCCAACAGCTCCCGCGCCTCGGCTGCCCGTTGCGGGTTGTTGTATTCCTCTGATGTGCAGCAGCCGCCGTGCGTTTCCATGTAGTGCATGGCACCAACCTTTTGCAGGTTGGAAATGTCCCTACCAATGTGATGCAATTCAGGTTAAAGGTGTAATTGATAGATTGCGACAGATCCGACACCCCGAATCTCGATAGCGCCGCGCCCATTTTGGCAAGCTCGGCATCATCCATCGCGTCCATGCGTTTGGCAAGGTAGTTCAGCTCATGGATGTTGACATCGGTTTTCTCAATGGGTTTCATCCATGACGGTTCGGTCAGCTCGTCCACATAGACCGTGTATTTGTCATCGTCCGTGCGGTGCGCAAGCATCTGCTTGATTTTGCTGTCCGCACATGGAAAAGCAACCGTTTCCGTTCTGTGATTGCCCAGCGCAAGCGTTGCCCGAATGTGCTTCATGACAATCCTCCCTGCGGCAGGATTGGAAGACCAACCGCCTTCGTCATTGTTTTTTCTTTCTGCATAATTCCTCCTGTAATTTGATTGTAGATACAAAAAGAACCCCTTGCAGTTTTCATACAAGGGGTTCTATTCCATTGTTGCCTTCATCTCCCCGCGCGAAAGCAGGATTGCCTGAAAAATAAGATTTAAGACCCACGGGCGAATGATGTCCCGCTCGGCAAGTTCCGCGAGTCCGACCATCGGTTCCCCCGTCAACAGTTCCTTTGCGGAACGGAACAGTGCGTATGCGTCCGGCTGAATGCCGCAAAGGTGGACAGTTGACAGATCAGCTTTGCCGTCCCGAAATGCGCCCCGCACCTGTTTCCACAATGTCTTGTCTGCGGTCAAAAGATACACCGCCGCAAGATGGTGTGCGGGCGGTCGGTGCTTCTGCCGCCTGATGTAGTTCTGAAAAATCTGTCTGTGCTTTTCGCCTCGAAATTCCATTGTATTTCCTCCTTTGTTTTATTGCATCTGCATCCCGGAATCCTGCTCCTGCGATTCTTCCTGCTCCGTCTCCTGTTCCTCCTGCGCATCCCGAATCGCCTGCTTTGCCCAATCCGGAATGTACTCATCTTTGAGAATCCCCGCAAAATCCGTGCGGTACAAAAACGATCGCTCGCCGTCGTTCAGGAATGTTCCGAAAACCTTTGTCCCCAATGCCCTTGGATAGCAACCGTTCCCGCTCTGCGCAAGGAACAATTGGTTGTCCGAGGTTTTGTATGGATCCTTCAACACACTTGGGTCGACTACAAGCACGCGACCGATCAGGTTCTGACCGAGGTGGCTTTCCATTTGCTCCGATTTCCAAAGGTGAAGGTCGTCCCACGCCTTGCGGACCTCATCCACCAACCCGTTTACGATTGCGGGGTGGGAAGTGACGCAAAATTCGGGATTATGGGAGTCCGGCGGAATGCGGAAGGTCTTTGCCCACTCCTTGTTGGCTTTCAAATACCGCCCATCCGCATTTCCCTCCCCGACTGTGTTTGCCAAAACCCACATCACGCGATCAAAACCGTAAGCGTCCAGAATTGTTTGGAGGCAACCATCCGATAAATGCATTCCGTCAAAATTTTCTGCTATCGTCTTTCGGATGAATTCCGCGCACGCAAGATTCGCACGGTAGCTATTCACCCATAAATCCTTTTCCCGACTCCCCGCCGCAAAGGACAGCGAGTAGCGGTACACTTCTGTTTCGTCCATCTTTTTCAAATTACCCTTTTCTTTTTTTATTTTGAGAAACAAAAAAGGCGAATGAGAGCTTTTCATCCGCCGCGCCGTTTGGACGCGAAAAAATTTCTCATTCGCCTGTTTGTGATTCAATTTTTCTTGGTCTGTCGGGTCAAAACTTCGCCGACATGAGTTCGCGCCCCACCAAAATCCTGAAAATATCTGCGTTTCGTGATTTTTTTGTCACCGAGCCAAAGTGCCAAAAAGGGGCAAAAAACCGGGTAAAAACCCGGTTTTTGCGAAGAATATCTATTTTATGTTCTTCATATGGTGGAAGTGATGGGAATCTACACAAACGCCCAGTATATCTATATTTTGTGTAAATAAGCGTGCATAGAACACAATATATAGTATTCAAAGACGGTATGTTTTGTTACATAACATTTCGTTAGATTTTCGAGATGATATCCAGTTTGTCCTCTTCGTATAAGTGACCGTAAGTTTTCATTACTTGTTCCACTGTATCGCCAATCAAATCCGCAACCACCATTATATTTGCACCGAGGTGTATCAACATAGAGACAAATGAATGCCGTAGATCGTGTAACCGAATCGGCTCTAATCCAGCCTTTTTGCAGTAGACGAGAAAACGATGCCTCACGGTATTTTCTGCAAATGGAGTCTCTCCACCAAAGAAAAATGGCTTCTGTCCATTATAGCCTTTCAGAATCTCCTGCAACGGCTTGCAAATCGGCGTTGTCGCTTTTTTCTCATTCTTGGTGTTTGTAATTGTATATGGCGTTCCATCATGCGTCTTGCGTGAGTATGTCTTTGTAAAACTGATTCGATCCGGCTTGATGTCCTCATACTGTAAAGCGAGAACCTCACCCTTTCTTCTCCCCGTGTAAAACAGTATACCAAAGAATGCGCGCCATCGCGGATCGTCAATTACGGACAAAAGCATTTCAAACTGTTCTTTTGTCCAAAATTTCATCTCGGTTTTTTGAACGCGTTTTTTGGGCTTTTTAACCTTCCGCAAATTGTTCGGTATTCCGAATCGTTCCTCTGCATAAGAAAGTACGGTCATCAGTGTGTTACGAATATGGAGGAAATATGCTTGTGAATACGGTTCTCCGTTAGGCTTACGCATTGCCAAAATCTCGTCCTGCCAACGAAATAGGCGCTCCGTTGTCAAGTCACACAGCTTCTCTTTGCCGAGAGAAGGCTTGATATATAGGTCATACAGCTGTTTTTTGTCCCAAATCGTAGAGCCTTTGTTTTGGGCGCTTGCAGCAGCAAGATAGATTGGGAACATTTCTTCAACAGTATAATCATGCACCGCAGCAGAAGTGTTTGCGGCTTTTTTCTTGTTTGCAACATCCGGGGAAATCAACTCGCAGTACTTGGTAACGAAATCGATGTACCCGCGCCCCGCTTCTTTTCTCGACTTAAATCCGCAAAGCCGTTTCTGCTTTGTCTGTCCGTCGAGCGTGACCACGCGAAACACAATATCAAACGAGGACTTGCCGTCTTTCATGATGCGTTCCTGTACGCTGTATTTATTCGAGGTGATATATAACTCTGTCATAGCAAGCCTCCTTGTTATGCGGTATTCTGCCAATTTGTCACCGATAAATAGCCAAGTTTCCAAATGACCCTTCCATTTTTCAAAAATAAAATAATTTCGACAAAATTCACTTGACTTTTAACAAACTATGAATTATAATGAATGTAATCGAATATTAGAAAGGGGAATGAAATGAACGAACTATCTGCTTTGATTGAATCCTGCGCCGACAAGCAAGCCGCCATACGGATTGCAACATCCGTTATTCTGGCGTATCTTGGGCAATTGCGATCCGGTCAAGCAGTTCGTTCTGCCGGTAAAACCGGCAATACATAATATACTGTGGTTGTTTCTATTATGGAGGCAACCACTTTTTTTGTAAAGGTGAGCTTGTACCAATCTTAGACGAGCCTTAGACGAAAAAGATCCATAGGCTCGGCATTCTTCGGATGATTGAAGATGCGTACTGCTATGGATCGGTTGAAAGTAAGCGTCCGGAACGCTTGCACATATTATACCATAGAACAGCCGCTTTGTCAATAGTGCGCATTGACATGCTAAGAGTTACGGACGGAGGCAACCACTTTTTTCTGCAAGTTACCAGCAAGTTACCAGCAAGTTATAAAGCAGTTATAAACGGGTTATAAACCATAGTTCTTAAGGTTCTTAAGGTTATTATCGATTGTTCCACTTCCAATACAAATACAAAGCGATTCCCGCCACGATAACAATGGCAATCACAGTTCCGGAGGTTTCCCCTGCTGCGCATCCTCCGCACGATGTGTTGGTATAGGGACATTCCCCATTTGGGTGATCGTGCGCAGGATAGCCATGATGGTAATGATTGAACCATTAGAGCGGTCATGATGTCCGCCTTGACTGTCTGTGCGCCCACTATGTGCGAAGGTTGGAAAAGTTATAGATAAGACTATCACAAGAATCAGTAATATCAAAAAGACTTTTTTCATCATGTCCTGCTCCAATCAAAGAGATCGATACTATCTTCTCATTCTTCCTTCTCTTCAATCACGGTATATTTGTTTGAGCACTTTTCCCTTATCGCTGTTAATATTTCAACATCCTTATCGCTAATACCACCATCGGATATAAGGTTATCCGCAGCAACCTTTGTAAACATATAAACATATCGTTCAATCGAAAGGAAACTTTTTATACTATCGACATAATGGTCGAACAACATAAGAACTTTGTCTCGTAACTGGTCTATGCAAATACCATCTCCGAATTCCTTTACTGTATCTTCAAAGAATCCCAAAAAGATTCGCTTTTTGTCTTCTCGTAATTTTTGCGGAAGATCTTCCACCCTCTTTACTCCAAAAGTTTGCTTCATTTGTTTCTGAAGATCATATTCAGCTTTTGCAACCGGGTTTCGATACTGCATTTTGTATTCCCATACATTATGCTCATGTAATTTTGCTAATCCCCATAAAAAGAAAGGAAGAGCAATAAACACCAAAATTCCTAAAAGCATATTATTCCTCCTTCTTCATCAGCCCTGACATCTTCAGAGCCGTTTCTATTAAGTCCAACAGTTCCTTTTGGTTTTCTTTCGGCACAGACTGAAACAACCGATGCATCTCTTTCTCTTCCTCTGTCATTGTACTATAAGTCGGTTTTTCTTCTCTTTCTACGGATACTTCACAACCCATGAGCCAAGATTCACTGACACATAAAGCAACTGCAAGTTTATGAAGCGCAATCTGGCGCGCCTCATGCCGACCGTTCATATACTGACTTATCTGTGCTTTTGAAAGTCCGGACAATCTGGCTAAGTCTGCGGCTTTTACCCCTCTCATATCCATAGCTTCCAATAATCTCTTTTGAAAAGTGCTTTCCATATTTTCTCCATGTCAAATTTACCTTTTTCTATATTATACACCGCAGTTAAACTAATTTCAAGAGGAAAATAAAAAAATTAAAATATTTTTACGAAACCACTTGACAAGCAGGGTTAAATATGTTATACTATTGTCAGTTAAATAAGTTTAACCAAAAAGGGAGGTTATAAGATGTTCAACTATTCAAAGTTGAGAGGAAGAATCCGCGAGAAATATGATACACAGTCAAATTTTGCGCAGAAAATGGGCATTTCTACTGTGTCTGTGTCGTGCAAACTTGGAAACAAGGCACAATGGACACAAGAAGAAATTTTGAAAGCAGCACAGCTTCTCGAAATTTCAAACGAAGAAATACCGACATATTTTTTTACCGAAAGAGTTAAGGATATTTAACTACATGGCGCAAAAATTCGTAAAAGGAGGAGAAAATGGACTTTATACAACGTAAAAAAGCAGAAGCTAAAGACATTCAGTCGATGATTGAACTTACATCCGGTCATTTCAGATATGTTGGCAGATTGCAACCGTTACACTGCGATCCAGCTGTCCAAGTCCCGATTACAGAAGAACAGCGCGAATATTTAACCTACAAAAAAGATTTGCGTTCCTATCTTTCAAGCGGTTCTTTCGATCTTTCATACCTGAAACGGAAGTACGAGCGGTATATAAACGAATGGACAAAACCGCTTATCGCTAAAGGACAAGCAGCATACTGCCCAGTCCGCATCAGACAGCAAGCCACAAAAGATGTGATTGAGGAAATCGAATGTGAGAAGGAGTGTAACATGGAAGAAATCTTTGCAGAGATGGACAGAATCACCGAAAAGTTTTACAACGAGATCGACCAACTGACGGAGAAGTTGCAGCCGAAGCAACGACCGTACATCCGGAAGATTGTATCGGAAATTACGAACGCATCGGAAGATCAAAAAGCGTATCTTGAATATGCACTTGCGACATCCGAAAAGTACGAGTTGGAGAAGCAGATTGCATACTACCGCAGAATGATTCAACAAGGCGTTTATACGGTCGATGAATTGAAAGCAAAGTATGTCGATTACGAATCGCACCGGATTGAATGGAAAGAGAGAGGTTCAAAAAACTACCGTGACTTCTGTCGTGGGCAATGGACTTTGGAATTCATAATCGCTGAAATGAATCATCAGAAAGGAGAACAGCAATGACCCCGGAAGAAACCAATCAAGAGGTTGTTCCCGTAAAAATGACCCTCGCACAGCGGCGTGAGATGTTCGCAAAGGATTACCTTGATTTGACCGATCTGACCATGCTGCTCGGCATCTGCTACACACGGGCATCGGAAATCGTGCGGGAGATCAAGTTCAACACCCGCGACCGTCTGCACACCCGCGGCAGGGTTCATGTGCAGGACTACCTCGACTACTATCACCTCGACCCCAACAGCTACTACAGAGGAAATCCGGAGGAAAGTGAAAATGGCAAAGAACCTGAATCTGACCGATGATGAAGTGGAGATTGAGATCGCGCATCTGCTTGCCGATCCTGATGTGAAGTTGGCAAAGGCGGAGGAACGCATCAGAACCCGCCGCAGACAGTACCTCTACCAGTTGAGAAGCCGTCGCAGGCGCGGCATGGCTCTGCGGCTGATGGGAATCAACGAAGATGCCCTGCGCCGCCGCGATCCATACGACCCAATGTATGAGGAGGAATTACGATGAAACAGACACTGAAAGCGATCGCCGAATGGTTTCGATTCCTTGTAACCGGGAAGTCGGACAAGGCAGTTTCGGACAAGCTGTGTGACTTCTCCGGACAAGGACGCGACCGGTACGGGCGGTAAAAAAAGAATAAGAACTGATTTTATTATCGAAAGGATAACGAAAATGATTTCAGAAGTCAAGTACAACAACCATGACGAATGGTTAAAAATTCGATCCCAGTATATCGGAGGGAGCGATGCCGGAGCGGTGATTGGGATGAATCCATACAAGAGCGCCTATACCCTTTGGGCGGAAAAGACTGGGAGAGTTCCGCAGTTTGACGGTAATATCGTGACAAAAGTCGGTAGCTACCTGGAGGATTTTGTTGCAAAGCTGTTTGAAGAAGAAACCGGCAAGAAAGTTCGCCGGAAAAGCCGAACAATTTTGAACACCGAGTTCCCATGGGCTTGTGCCAATATCGATCGCGTTGTACTGGGCGAAAATGCAATCCTTGAAATCAAAACATCGACCAGTATTCCAACCATTCGAAAGGTTAAGAGTGGAGAACCCGCGGATGCTTGGTACTGCCAAGTGCAACACTATATGGCGGTAGGTGGATATGATATCGCGTATATTGCCGTTCTCGTCAATTGCCGCGAGTTGGTTGTGTTCACGATCCCAAGAGATGATGCAGATATTGCCATCCTGATGAAAGCAGAAGAAGCATTTATGGAGTGTGTGAAAACGGACACCCCACCCGCGATTGATGGAAGCGAATCATCCAAAGAAACGGTTTCCGGTCTTTACACGGAATCCACCGATGAAGTCGTCGACCTTAGCGCATATGGGACAAGCCTTGACGAGTATATGGCGCTCGGACGTCAGATCAAGGAAATGGAAACCCGCCGTGATGAGATAGGTAACACCATAAAGTCCCATATGGAAAATGCGGGACACGGGGATTCCGGCAATTACAAGGTAACATGGACAAGCAGTGACCGCAGGAGCTTTGACAGCAAATCTTTCGCTAAGGCAAATCCAGAAATTGATCTTAACCCGTACTACAAAACGACTACAGTCAGAACGTTCAAAGTAACAGAAAGAAAAGGAGCATAAAAATGGGAACAATTCAAAATGCAGTATCGCAAGCAAACAATCGTCAGGTGGAAGCAAAAAAATCCGTCAACCAAATCATGAACGCAATGTTGGACGGCGAAAATCTGCGGAATCGATTCAACGACCTACTCGGAAAAAGGGCGCCGCAGTTTATCAGCTCTATCGTGTCTTTGGTGAACTCGGACAAAAATATGCAGCAAGCATTTTATGAGTCACCGATGACCGTCATTCAAGCCAGTTTGAAAGCCGCTTCCTTTGACCTCCCGGTAGATCAAAATCTTGGATATGCCTATATTGTTCCTTTCAATAACTTCAACAAGGACAGCGGGACTTCAAAGATGGAAGCAACCTTCATCCTCGGATGGAAAGGAATGCATCAACTTGCAATCCGAACAGGCGCATACAAGACCATCAATGTTGTCGATGTAAGAGAGGGAGAACTGAAAAGCTACAACCGGCTGACGGAAGAAATCGAGATCGAATTCATAGAAGACGATGACGAGCGCGAATCGAAACCGGTAATCGGATATGTTGGATATTACCGGTTGGTAAACGGTACTGAAAAGACCATCTACATGACCGTCAAGCAAATCGAGAATCATGAAAAGAAATTCCGCAAAGGAAAATATCAAGGCAAGGGGTGGCGCGATGATTGGGACGCGATGGCAAGAAAAACGGTCTACCGCCGCTTGATTGGCAAATGGGGTGTAATGTCCATCGAATATCAAACATCCCGCGATGGAGCCAATCTCGCAGATCAAATGCGCGATGAAATGACAGATGCAGGGAATTCAGAGACCATCCAGCCGATCACCGGAGAATTTGAACCGGCAGAAGGAGACTCAAATGACGCTCAACCTGAATAAAGCGATCATCGCCGGAAACATCACACGCGACATTGAGTTGCGGCAAACACCGTCCGGCATCTCGGTTGCGTCCTTTACGGTTGCGGTTGCCCGTAGCAAGAAGGGCAAGGACGGCAACTACATCCAAGAGACGGATTTCATCGACTGCCAGGCGTGGGACAAGAAAGCGGAATTCCTCGGCAGAAACTTTCGCAAGGGCGATCCGGTCTGCGTCCTCGGTTCTATCCGCAAGCGGCAATGGAAAGCCAATGACGGCACAAACCGTTACGCCACCGAGGTGGTTGCCGAGGACATCCTGTTTGCGGGGGCAAAAGCGCAGCCCGGTTGGAATGGAGATGGCTTGCGGGCAAAGCCTCAACAACAGATACAATTGCCGCAAGAATTAAGCACCGTGCCTTTCCCGTCCGATTTGGACGAAAGTTTGCCATTTTGATCTATCGGAGGTGAACATATAGTGCGAGAAGTCAAATGGGTAAAAATAACCACCGATATGTTTGACAACCGGAAAATAAAGCACCTCCGAAGATTGCCTGACGGAAACAACATCGTTCTGATTTGGATAATGCTATTAACCATGGCAGGACGATGTAATTCCGGAGGAAAAATTTTTCTGACAGAAAACATTCCGTATGACGCAAAAATGCTTGCGGATGAGTTGGATTTCAAAGAAAACACAGTGGCTGCTGCTCTGAAAAATCTCGAACAACTTGATATGATCGCGGTAGACAACGGATTTTATACAATCGTTGGATGGGGTGAGTATCAAAATGTCGATGGAATGGATAAAGTAAGAGAGCAAACAAGAAAAAGAGTTGCCGAGTTCAAAAAAAACAAAAAGTCACAAGTCGGTAACGTTACCAGTAACGCAGAAGTAACGCATGGTAACGTTACCGGTAACACCGAGGTAACGCAAGGTAACGCGACAGAAGAAGAAAGAGAAGAAGAAAAAGAATATAATACTCTCTCTATAAGCGCGTGCACGCGCGTTGCACCCCCAAAAGCGCCGTATTTTACACCCCCAACCATAGAAGAAATTCGCGAATATTGCGTAAGCCGGAACAACAACGTAAATCCGGAACAGTTCTATGACTTCTATGAGAGCAAGGGATGGATGGTTGGAAACGCGCGAATGAAAGATTGGAAAGCGGCAGTTCGTACATGGGAAAGACGAAGCGAACGAGCACCGGCATCCGCTCAAAAACACAAAGGCAGCTTCGACACAGACGATTTCTTTCAGGCGGCATTGAACAGAAAATTTTATGATTGGGAAGGCGATAAAAATGAGCAACAGCCCATGTTGGAAGCGAAATCCATGCCCTGACCGTCACCCCGGATGCCATTGTGAGTGCAATGACTATCGGCAATGGGCAGAGGAACACAGCAAGGAACGGGACGCGCAGAACAAGCGGCGGCAGTTAGAAGAATATCCGTCCGTTATGCGCAGTTACCGGATCAACCGATTCAAGCGCAGAAAGGAGATCGGAGTATGAACCGACCGACAAAAGCGGAAGTTACACGAACATACAACTATCTGCTGAATCATCACAGAGGCAGAGCCAATGCGGGAACGCGGGATGCCATCAGAGCCGTTCTCGGAATCAATGCGCGGAAGTTCCGCCAGATCACCCATGAAATCAATACATCGTTCGACTACCCCTACATCGTTTCAACCTCCGGTAAGATGTACCTTGTGGACGATCCGGCAGATTACGCGAAGCACATTTTGCAGACAAGCCATGCCGCAACAAGTCTGTCGGTCAAAGCAAACATGATGGCATGGAAGATGAGCAAGCTGACCCAACTATCGGTCGAGGATTTGTTCCGGTTGGAATGCGAGGACGAAGATGTCGCAAATCAGCATATTTGACGGCAAAGAACCGCTTCGGATACGAAAGCCGATCATGTTGGTGGAACTGTTTGCGGGATACGGTTCACAGGCGCTTGCGCTGAAATATCTCGGCGTTCCGTTTCAGCGGCTTATGATTTCCGAATGGGCAATCCCTTCCATCCTCGCCTATAAGGATTTGCACTGTCCGGATGATAACACCGTCTTTGCGAGTGAATCCGGATATGACGATGTTGTGCGTGTTTTGGCGGGAAGAATCTCTCGGGATTATAAGACCCCACTGACCGAAGAACAACTCCGGAGGATGCCGAAGAAAAAAATATTGGATGTTGCCAATGCCGCATATGTAACGAGAAATTCACTTTCCATCTGCGATATGGTTTCCCTGAATGTATTTGGCAAATTGCATGAGCGTACTTATGTTATGACCTATTCTTTCCCTTGTCAAAGCCTTTCGCTCGCAGGAAAGATGGACGGCATGGAGGAAGGCTCTGGAACACAAAGCAGTTTGCTGTGGGAGGTCGGACGGCTTCTGCAAAACGCGAAGGAACATGATGTTCTGCCGGACATCCTGCTGATGGAGAATGTGCCGGAGGTGATCGGCGAGCGGAATATCGGCGTATTCCGCAAATGGCTTGAACTGCTTCACAGTCTCGGCTACCGGAGCAAATGGCAGATTCTGAACGCCAAGGACTACAAAGTCCCGCAAAATCGCCGCAGATGCTTCATGGTTTCTTGGCGGTCGGACGATTATTACGATTTTCCAGATCCGATGCCGCTCGAATACCGGTTGAAGGATCTCTTGGAGAAGGATGTTTCGGAAAGCTACTATCTTACGGACAAGCAGATCCGATATGTGAAATCACCCAAGCGTTTCGGGAAGCACACAAGAATCACGGACGGCGATTGCATCGCGATGACAAGAACGGCAGATGCGGGAAACAACTGGACCGGCGATTTTATTTCGGAATTTCCTGTTGCCTATGATGCATACAACCGCAATGTGCGACCCCGAGGAATCATTGGAACTGTGCAGACAAGGGCTATTCCAAAGCATCAAGACCTCATTGTGGAAACGCCGAAACGGTTTCGCAAACTGACAGAATTGGAATGCTTCCGGTTGCAAGGGGTCAAGCGCGAAGATTTTGAGCGTCTGAAAGTCCGGCAATCATCGTCCTCCCTTTACCACATGGCTGGGGACAGCATCGAAACAACCTGTCTGATGGCGATTTTCGGAAAGATGTTCGAGGGGCTGGACTACGAAAAGAAAATTGACGAAGTGGTGGAGGATATTACACATGACTGACCGGTGTATCGTATGCGGATCGGAAATACCGGAAGGACGGCAAGTTTGCCCGATTTGTGAAAGTGAGGGCTTGAAACACAACCAAATTGCAAAGAGCGCCGCAGGAACGCGGCAGGAACGCAATTTGGAAGAGAACGGCGTTCAAGTACACTCCGATACCGAGAAACGCAACACAGAGCGTTCTTGCGGCATCTGTGCGGATGGTGCGGGTTTGAAAAATTGTTGCATCAGTCCGAGCGGAACGCGTTGCCAACATTGGGGAAAGATGCTTTGCACACACCCCAAAACTGATGGATGGGTGCTGACCACAAAGAAGCGTGGAGAAGCGCCGGAAAACTGCCCTGAAAAGAGAAAAGGAGAATAAGCAGATGGATGTATATCTTAATTCAAAGGACATCCCCAAAAGGTGTTGGGATTGTCCGTTCGTCGTGGAAAACGATTACTGCATTTTACTTCCAAAGGATGTAAACGAAAGCATTGACAGCTATGACGAGCAAAAGGCTCTTTGCCCGTTGCTTCCGATGGAAAGTGAGGTCGAGCGGCGAAGAAATCTTTCCCCGCAGATGAAGGTGGTACTGGACAGTGGCGCATATATGCCGACCCGCGCACACGATGCTGATGCCGGATTGGATCTTTACGCTTCCACAAACGGATATGTTCGCGGAGGCGGAAGCCTTGCCTTTGACACAGGGGTTCACGTAGAGATTCCCGTGGGATATGTCGGGATGCTCAAAAGCAAAAGCGGGCTAAACTGTAGACACGGTTTGACCTCCGAAGGGGTCATTGATGCAGGGTACACGGGGAGCATTGTTGTGAAGCTGTATAACCACAGCGAAACGGACTATGTGGTCAATGCCGGGGACAAAATCAGCCAGCTTGTGATTCTTCCGATTCTTTCCCCTGTTCCGAAGTTGGTCGACAGTCTGGAAGATACCGCGCGCGGGAACGGTGGATTCGGAAGTACAGGAAAGTGAGGAAATATGAGAGAGATTCTGTATCGCGGAAAACGCAAGGACAACGGCGAATGGGTCTATGGCTATTATTGCAAATGCGGATGGACTGGGAAGGAAAAGGATGTAATAATTCCGAGCCATGCGAGCGCCCTGTATGGGATTGATGTTATCCCCGAAACAGTCGGACAGTACACAGGATTGAAAGACAAGAATGGCATAAAAATTTTTGAAGGAGATATCGTAAAATATTATGGTATCTGCAAGCCAATAATCGGTGTAGTAAAGATTTGCGAAGAAGATTTCTCTGGCTTATATGGAGTTTGCGAAACATTCACTGACGGAAGTGGAACGTCCCTTCTTAAATCCAAAATTGATTGTCAAGTTGTCGGAAACATCTACGCCCCCCCAGAGATGCTGAAGCAGGAAAATGATGACTGCATCTACGCAGATTTCAACAAGAAAGCCGAGGTGTAAAAAATGGAGCACATCGTTATATGGGACGGAATCGAAATCATCGGATTCATCGTCGGAATGGCGGTGCTCGCGGTCGGATTCGTATCAATCTGCCTGTGGGCACTTGCACGGAGCATCAAGCGGAAAATACATCTGAAAAAGCGCAGGAGGAGTGATAAAAATGACGTGTGATAGTTGTTTGAACAAATACGGTTGCAGTGAGGCAAGGTTCGGAGAATCCGTTCGTTGCATGAGATTCAAAGACGAAACCGAATGGTTTCATCTGCCATGCAAAGTCGGCACACCCGTGTTCTTCTTACGGGATCAGAACATCATCGAGACAAGTGTCGAAAAGATCATCTTTAAGGGCAAGGGGTGTTACATCAAACTGAAATGCAACGCGATGTATGAAACCTCCTGCCAAAGCATCGGAAAGACTGTGTTTTTCACGAGAGAATCTGCCGAAAAGGCGCTTGCGGAAAGGGGTAGGAAATGACAGTATTTGGGATCATAAATATTGTATTCGCATCAATCAGTACATTTTGCGACATCCGCCAACTGATACGGCACGGTGAATCGGATGTGCTGACATCGGTCTTGTATTTGACGTGTGCAATTTGTTTGACGGTGATTTCGTGATATGAAAGGAGCAAAGAAAATGAAAAAGGTTATCAGTATCACAGTATCGTTGGTTGTGCTCATCTGGGGTCTGTTTTGTCTCGCGGGGTGCTCCGAAGCTGACCGTGTGAACAGCAACATCTCAAAGCAGGCGGACTACTTTGAATCCGAACGCCGTGTAACGGTGTACAACGCGCGAACGGACAAAATCATCATGTACATCGAGGGATATATCAGCATAAGCAACAACAGCACTAACGAACTGGTTGTGATCGCAAAAGTAGGCGGGAGTACCTACAAAAAGAATTATGTGTATCTCAATGACTACACCCTCTATGTTGTTGAGGACATTAGCGGGACACACACAGACCCGTATCACTACAAGGTGTATTTCGATGTAAAACTGCCGGATGTGGAAGTAAAATGAGAGCCAACTATCCGCGAAGAAATACGGGCAAGAAAAAGGACGAGGCTCTTGCCCGTTACGTCAACGAATATATTGCCCTCTGCATAATATACGGTGCAGAGCGGGCAAGAGAAATATTGCAAGAAAGGCATGAAGGGAGCAAAAACAATGCTGACAGAGATTGATGCTACACTGCAAAAAGACCTGATCGATTTTATCGAGAAACGAGAATCCGAAAAGAATCAGCCTTTCGGAAAGGTGCTTGTTGCTGCTATTTTGAGAAAGCTGATTAACGGCGATTGCAGGATCACCGGCTGTGCGAAGAACGATAAAACTGGGAAGCTGTGGGTTGAGTACAGCTTTTATGGAGAGGAGCAGGAGCAATGAGTGACAATTACGCAGTAATCAACGGTAAGCGTATTGAACTGACGGATAAACAGGTAAAGATGCTTGAGATCAAGAGGAAGAATCCGTTTGAACGCGTTACAAAGGGTAATGTGTATTATAAAATTACTGGATATGGTAATGTTGACAATTATAGAGAAGACGGTGATTCTACCGATCAGGCTCTGTATGACGGAGCCAACTATTTCACCGACGAGTCTGTAGCACAACAAGTGGCTCTTCACCAATTGCTCTATCGTAAACTGCTGAAGTTTGCATATGACAACGGATGTGAGGATACTGCAGAGTGGAATAGTGCGAATGAGCACTGGCTCATAATTTACTATAAGTCGGACGATGATTTTGGTATCGTGAATATGGAAGCGGCTAAAGAGTTGAGTGTGTATTTCTCTACTGAAGAAGGTGCGAGTAGAGCAATCAACGAGGTCATTAGACCTTTCATGAAAGAGCATCCCGACTTTGTGTGGTGAAAGGAGTAACAATATGTATTCATCGCGTGTTATTTCGGTAATAGCGTTCGCTATAACCATACTTTTTATCCATGGAGGAAATGCACCTGATTTTGCAATCGGAATTTCTCTTGGTATTGCGGCTGCTTCCGGCTGGTTATCTGCAGCATTGGCTGATGAGCGTATGAGTAAGCTGGAATGCAGAATGGACATGATGGAAGAACGGATGAAGGAGATGCAGGATGAACTAATAAAGGAGATGCTGAATTGGAAACAATGAATGACTTGAAATTATGCCCTTTCTGCGGAGGAAAAGCAAGACGGTATGTAAGCGTTAAAAACTTAGTTCATGTCTATTGCCCATCTTCAAATCCTTGCGCTGTTCATCCGGACACCGGATTTTTCAAAAAGCAAAAAGACGCTGATGAAGCATGGAACAGGAGGATGAACTGTGAGCAGATACATTGACGCAGAAAAAATCAAATACACAGAATACATAAACGGCGATGTGACCGTTTCAAAAGACTTGGTTGAGAAAATCCCTACCGCCGATGTGCAGGAAGTCAGGCACGGAAAAATGAATATGTATAAGCCGAGAAGAATGAACAGAAACGCCACATATAAATGCTCTGTTTGTGGGAAGTTGTGCAGTAGTTATTACAACGATGTCGGAGAGTGGAAATTCTGCCCGCATTGCGGCGCGAAGATAGGTTTGGAGGATAACAAATGAAACAATACTGTTGTTACGCCAAAGGCATTCTCTGCATATATGCAAGTAGTTCTGGCTCATGTTTATGTAGCGCTTGCATCAATCAGGAGGTGTTAAATGAACAAAGCACTTTTAAGCAGTAAAAACATGAATTGGTGTACGCCGCAGGATTTTTTTGACAAGCTGAATGCAGAATTCCATTTTGTTCTCGATGCGGCGGCAACGGAGCATTCCGCAAAGTGCGCAAATTTTTTCACACCTGAAACAGACGGACTGAATCAATCTTGGAATTGCGGTGGTGCGGTATTCTGCAATCCTCCGTATGGGCGAGAGTTGAAGAAATGGATTCGGAAGGCTTACACCGAATCGCAGAGTGGAGAGACGATCGTTTTGCTGATTCCGGCAAGGACTGACACCTCCGCTTTCCACGACTACATATACGGAAAAGCGGAAATTCGCTTTGTGCGTGGACGGTTGACTTTTACGGACGAGGACGGAAATTCGAAAAAGGACAGCTGCGGAAGGGCGCAACCGGCACCGTTTCCTTCAATGATCGTTGTTTACAATCCAAAGAGGTGGTGGTCATGAACAGATGTGCTGACGCTGACAAATGGGTGCAAAAGCAGATTCCAATGAAGTGCAAAAAGCGGTACTATAATGACGAGGATGAAGAAACGGAGAGAAAATTCGAATGGGAGTTCGACCTATGCCCTGTTTGCGAAAACCATATTGGGCTGAGAGAATACATATTTTGCCCGTATTGCGGACAAGCACTGGATCGGAGTGAAACATAATGTCATACGAAATACAGTATCTAATCGGCGGGTTCATCGCATTCATGACCGCAGCGGCGGTTGGTTGCCTTGTCCTGTTCGTAATAAACGAAATTCATTGGTGGTTACACTGGAGGGAAAAATGAAAATTGAACTTGAAATCCCGAACACGACTGCGGCTATGACCGTTGTGACAGTTTCAGAGAACGCGCAGGACAATCCGACTTCCATGCGGTTGCACACAAAATCCTACAACACCGATGACATCCTGTCCCTGCGGGTGATTCCGGATCAGACCGGTGTATGGCTTCCCGAAAACGACAGACCGGCATCCTTTATGTGGGTGTGTTCCCTCTGCAAGAGAATCGCATACGATATGCCCGTGTCCCGCTTGGGACAACACTCTCGCGGTTCTTGTGGATTGGAATTCTGCCCGCACTGCGGGAAACCCATGCGGAACAGGGAGACAAAAGCATGAAATACCGCTCTGCGAACCTGTCAGAATTCGCTCTCCACTGCGAAGGGCTGATAGGCAAAGGATATGTATTCCATGACTTCTACATCGCCACACGGCACGGCAGACGGATTTATGAGGGGGTGTTCAAAAAGCCATGTACAAAACATACCGAAAATACGGCAACCAGCCGGTGACCGTTGACGGCATCCGCTTTGATTCCATCCGTGAAGCAACCCGGTGGCAGGAGTTGAAACTGCTCCTGCGCGCCGGGAAGATCAGCGACCTGAAGCGGCAAATGCCGTTTGAACTGATTCCAAACCATGTAGAGAACGGAAAAATCACAGAGCGAAAGGTTGTATACATAGCGGATTTCGTCTACAACGAAAACGGTGATCTGATTGTAGAGGATGCAAAGGGAAAGCGTACCAAGGAATACATCATCAAGCGAAAACTTATGCTGTGGCGGTACGGAATCAAAATTCGGGAGGTGTAAGATGTTCAAAATACCGGAAAGCGTTTGTCGGGTGGTATCGGCAATCTGTGCGGATTATGAGAGGCGTGAGAAAGAACTGCACTCGGGGAATCTGACACCGTTCGTGCGGGACACCTATCGCAATACGAACCGCGTAATCGATGATGCGGTTGCAAGCGTTGTAACGGAAAAATGGTCAGACCGGATGCTCTCCGATCTGATAAACGGAAAAAGCTACCCGGAAGCAAAGTGCAAAACATTGACTTCGCGTTCCGGATATCGCCGATGGAAGCTGGAAATCACGCTTCGCATCGCGGAAGCCTTTGGGTACATCGATCCGTCCACCGCAGAGGGGGAACGACATTGTGCCATTTGCGGAACGCTCATCAGGGAGGCTGAATTCGGCTCTATTACGGTCTGCCGAAACGGGCGGAGGGCGGTAACGCTCGACCTTTGCCCCGAATGCTCCGCACATGTTGACGGAATCGAGATTGACGGAACGGTTGGAATCGTCAAGCAAAGCGTAAAATAAAAACAGTCGGTTGCCCCGTTTGGAGCAACCGACCTTTTCTGTTACCGGACTACAAAGTAGTAGTACCGGACGGTTTTACAGCTTCCCACATCCTCGTCACACAGCCAGTCTTTCGCCATCATGGCGTAGTCACTGGAACTGAATTCCGGTCTGCAGTAGTCGCTGTACATCATGTTCATTGCCGCGTAAAAGTCCCACGCATCTGTCGAGGGCGCGACCTGGCGATGCAGACCGTCCGTCTGCTCTTTCGTCCAATGTTCTCCGGATGTGCCGTCCTTGTTCTTCATTTCGGACACCCAGTGTCTTGCAACAGCTTCACCGAGTTTCCCGCCGTTTGCGATCTTGTGGATGCAATACTCCAGTTCCGCTTTCTTTTCCTCGTCCATCTCGTCGACAGTCCGGATGAAAAGATCCCGCAGGGCTTCCATCTGCTCTCCGCTCCCGGAACGGATGATGCTTTCGATGTTCTTCTTATGCATTCAGAACACCTCCTCAAATGCGCTCAATGTCCAATTCCACATTTGTGAAATCAGCCGCAACGCCGGTGTTCACAAGGGAGATCAGATCGGACGCGTTTCCGCAGACCGACTTGACGATGGTCGAGAACGAGATCGTCCGCGTTTCCGTTGCGGCGGTGGTAACCGTCTCCGACGCGGTTGCACCGGGGATGGTTGTCCCGTTCTGCTGTACCGCAAGCGTGACAACACCGGCGGCAGGAGCTGTAAATGTCGCGTGAACGCTGACCTTGTATCCGTTGATACAGCGGTCGGAAATGTTGACCCCGTTTCCAAGCATATACAGGCTCTGTCTGCAATACCCGGTCACAAGGTTCTGACCAAGCGGCACTGCTCCGTCCGCGAGAACGGAAACAGTTCCGGTCACGGTCTTAATATACGGTCTTGCCATCTCAGCTTCCTCCTTTCAGCTGTCAGTAGTTCGCATTCCCTCCGCAGGGCGTGTAGCCACCGCAGAACGGGGAAACACCGGCATTGTACGCCATCATAGTGGGATAGCGGACAACATTGCCGAGCGCATTCTGCATTTCAAGCTGATTGATTCTGCCCTGAAGCGACTCGATCTTGTTTTGCGCAAGCGCATCGAGAATTTTCTGGGTCTGCGCGGTGGTATTTGCATTGACAGATGCGGTGTTGATTGCACCGTTGTAGTTCACGCTGTCGATGGCACGCAGGGTTTCGCAGCAGCATTTCTGCTGTGCGGCAAAGCCTGCGTTCACGGTCGCGCCGATGTCTCGAATCTCCGAAAGGTTGTTGTATGCCGCGTCTTTGATCGCGGAAACGCTCTCCGCTCCGACTTCCTGCACGCGGGCTTCAATATCCCGCTGTCCTTCCTGAACGCTGTTCAGGTCGATCGCGCGTTGGAGATCACCCTGCGTCAGTGCAGCCGCACCGTTGCCCCAACCGCCGAAGCCGCCGTTGCCGAAGATCATTGCGAAGAGGATGATCAGCACCCATGCTCCGCCGCCACCTGCTCCGAGACCGCCCATGCCGCCCGATACGGCGGCAATGTCCGAAAGGTTATACCCGTTTTCCATTGTTTCTTCCTCCTGTTTTATTTTTTATATCAATCAAGGTGCGCACCTTTGATTTTCATTGCATCGCCGCAGATGGCTCAAAAACGCTCTCTGCGGCGTTTTGTTGCTTGGGGGTTCACTTGTCCATCTGAAGTCATTTCAGCGCGTCCCGGAGGACAGCCCGGTCGATTCCGTAGGCATCCGCAATCTGCTCTGGGGTCTTTCCCTGATTTTCCCGCATGAACTGTGCAAACTGCGGGTTTCTCTGCGCCAACATCCGGGCGAATGCTTCCGGATTCCCGCGCGCCATGCTCTTCAGCTGCGCCAGACCGGACAGGATCGGATTGACCGTCCGTGTCCCAATTCCGTGATTCATCTGCTTAAGAATCGGATTCTGCATGGTTTCCTCCTTCCAACTTCTTCAGGCGCTCGTTGATGTCTCCGAGTACCTTTGTGATGTAGTTCATATCCACAGGCGGCTCTTTGACATATTCCGTGATGGTGTAGGGCGTTGCGGTTCTGTAGCCGTTTCCGTCCGTCTGTACATACCAAACAAGCGGCGCTGTGGTATCCAACAGAAGCACCTCGCTGTTCGGCAGCATCTGAAAGGCGTTCACCCCGCTCTCCCCGTTGACCTTGATAATTTCGTGCCTTTGAGGCATCTGCGGCATTTGATATCCCGGATAAGTTCCGTACATTTTCCATCACTCCTTTCTGCTATCATCATAACAGAAAAGAGGGTGAAAAAATCACCCTCTTTTTGCTTGGTATATATTGTATTTTTACGCGTTTTGTGTTTCTTTTTGGGCAAGGTAACGGTCTATGGAGTCCCAAAGACTCCGATTCTCCTTGCTGTACTTGGTAACGCTGATGTTCAGTTCATCACAGATAGATACAACCGACCGCTCCGCACTGTCAAAGTACTTCATTCGCAGGATTTGGATTTGTGTCTCCGTCAGCCCCGCGTTCTCCGTAAAGTCCTCCAGTTCGATCCGATTGATCCTGTGTCCGATCATGATGTTCCTCCTTTTTATGCCGGATGAACATCCGCAGAATCTCTGTCTGATTCTGTTTGTAGCAAGTCTCTGTTACCGTGATATTGGCGTACCCCTGACGGTATCCGTCCAAAAATGCTTTCAGGACTGGAACCATCTGGACAGTCCATTGCAGAAGCAACAACACGGAAAATCCGTCAACGAGCCGAAATCCGAAATAACCGGTAAACAAAGTCAGAAGCAACGCTTTTGCCGAACGCATGGCTGCGTCGCGCTTTTCCTTTTTCGCGCCGCTGATTCCCAGTAACCGCATATGGGCGGATTGTAAAGCGCCGTGGCTTGAAAGGACATCAACCGCGCTGATTTGCTCCACCCGTACATGCGCGCAACGAATCAGCATGATACGCGTTCGCAAGGAGATCTTCAGCTTCATAATATCCGATGTTTTCATGTTCATGTAGTTTTCCATAAACACCGAAAGCGGGATGTTGCTTGGCAATAGCATTTCTCTGCGACAAACATCAAGCGATTCCTTTTGAAGCTGAATGCAGAATTCCTGCAACGCCTCCATGTTGCTGATTTCCTGCGCTTCTTCCCGAATCTTTTCAAATGCCGCAACGGATTTGATGTATTCCTCGTCCCGTTTGCCACGATCAATTCCAACCTGATACCGGATCGTATAGGTCAATGTGCTGGTCAGATATACGAATACGGAAGCCAGCACGAATTCCTTCAGATGCGGCGTTTCCTCTGTCGGGACTAAGAACTGCACGGCGGCAGTAATCAGAACCATTAGAAGAATACTGAAATTTGCCCACAGCGTTTTATTGCTTTTTGCCTGCAACAGCTTTGCGCCGACCTTTTTACGGTTTTCTTCTGCCGCGTCCGGAAACTTCATTTCCATCACTTCTGCTCCTTCTCCTCTGCCTCTCCGCGCTTCTTAAAAACAAACGATGCTATATCAAATCCAACAGCCACCGCCGAACTGATACACCCGATTTTCATTGCCTGTGCAAACTGTGCGATGACGCCGGACAGCGCACCGCACAGAATCCACAGGACTAAAAACACCATCACGGGGGCGGTAACAATCGGCTTGATAAATTCCCGCAGATATCGGCTTCCGCTTATGGTCACAACGATCGCAAGCGCCACGCCGATGATGCCGAGCCTCTGAAAAGCATTTGCGTTTTTTGGCTCGAAACATCCGTTTTGTATCATCACGATCACAGGGGGGACAACGCAACAGGCAAAGGAAAGCAGTTTGAAAAACACCGACTTTGCCTTGTTACTCATGCTCCGCATCCTCGCTTTCACTTTCCAGTGTTGCCAGAAGTGCGTCGTACTTTGTGCGGATCTGTTCTGCGGTTTCGTTGTTCAATCCGGTGGACTGCGAGAGATACGCCATCTGACTTGCTACAACCGACAGAATCCTCCGGAGTGCCTGCGTCTGCTTCAACATCCGATTTCTGTCAGTTTTTTGTGCCTCGTTCATCTCGACAATCGCCAACTGCGTCTCGGCTTTCAGCTTGTCCTGCCCCTCAACCATACTTTCCAACGCTTTATACTTTTCCAGTATCTCGGTGTACTGCTTGTCGGCGTTTTCGGCGTATTGCTTGGAACTCTCCAACGCATCCGACATCCACGGAATGAAGGAATCCTTGCACCATGCATAGTATTTATAAATATTCTTCTTCCTGTACTTCATACCGAACAGAACAGCGCCAATATTAACCAACAGGACGATTCCGGAAACGAGGTATCCGATGTATTGATCCCAAAAGCTGCTTGCCCGCTCATACCAAGGCTTGTCGGAGTATTTTTCGTCCATTTCAGCCTTGAACTGATCGAGCATTCCCTGAATCTCGTTTTTCAAATCTCCCTGCATACCATCCGTATCGGACGGGACATTCGACTCCGGTTCACCTCCTGTATCCGTTTCGGAAGGATTTTTTTCTTCCGGTTCGTTTTCCTCCAGGGAGGATTCTTCGGAAGTATTCGGTGTCGATTCTTCGGCATATGCGGGAGTGAAAATGCCAAAGGCAAATACCATAAACATGATAAACAAAACAATTGCTCTTTTCATTGCTTTTCTCCTTTTTGAATTCCTGTGACTCGTAAAGTTGTAATGTCGCTTGCAAAGAATTAAAAATCGCTCCTTCTCGGTGTAAGGTTCGGTTAGCCTATACACCGAAAGGTTTTATGAAATTACTCGGTAATTACGATATCGTCTTCCCAATCCCAGAAAGGCATCTTGTATTCAATCTCGCGCCCGAACTGTTCGCCCTTTCTTGTTTCTTTTGCCGCAAGATACGCGGCTTCGAACGGATTTTTCGTTCTGTCTGTGAATTTGAAATTGACGAAATGTCTTTCGTAAGACTGCAAATTGAAACAGTTCGCTCTCGGAGAAGCCTGAACCGAAAATTCAGCACGACCGTTATCACCCTCGATTTCGAGCTTGGTGATAACAGCATACGCTTCAGGGAGCGTTACTCCGTAGTCTTTCACTTCGTAATTCTTTTTCTTAAGTCCCATGATAAATTCCTCCATAAATTTTATTTTTAACTCTTGCGAGTTAGATTACTTGAATCAAAACAATTGTCGGTGCATCTACAATTGTTACTTGTTCTGATATATACTGTTTGCTTAATCCAGAGGGGACTTATCACCCCCTCTCTTTTTATTAGCTTACAGTATCCTGTACTGTGACTTGATTGAAAGTATAATTATATTCAGCATCAGTCTTTACTGTGAACTTGGTATTGTCTGCTGTTATATAACCTGCTTTGACAGCTCCTGTACCAGGTTCAACCACACACGGTATGAATCCTATCCTTTCGACGACTGCCGCAAGCTCACTAATAGTGTTTGGGCTATAATTGGTTGACTTATTGGACTGAACGGTGAACATTATAGTAGCATTCGAAGCTGGGTCGTCCATATAGATATTGTGCGTTGTCTGCCCGCCGAAGTTGATGTCGACGACTTGCCATGCTCTTGTGGATACTGTAATACTGAAACACTTGCCGCTTGCTTTGTAGCCGCTGTTGCCATCTTGGATGGAATCAATGTGAATGTAGTTCAATGTGCCATCAGGAGCGCCTTGCGGGTCCATTCGGTAATAAATCTGATTGTCATACACAATGCGCAGATTCTTTGATTGGTTTGTGTGCTGTAATACGACTAATTGTGTATTTGTGAGTGTTCCAGTATTTGTTGGAGTTTTATCAATAAAGTAATCACTGCCAATTGTGTTCGAATATATTGAGAAATAGTCAATCTCGCTGCCGCCATCTTTGAAGCCAATGTATTCGAAATTTAATTTATGGAAAGCGATGTCTCCTTTACTATCACGTGAAGCAATACTATTTGGAATTACTCCAAAAGTTACATACACAGGAGTTGTTGTTCCTGAACCCGGAATATACACTGAAGTAGAATTAGCTGCTTGTGCTGATTTATCGATTTTGAAATAGTCCAGTGCCAGTGCAGTATCATCGACTTTTACTGTGAGAGCATCATTGTCAGCATTGGCATCCACGTTGATATATTTACCTGGCAGGATTGGCAAACTCAATTGGGAAGGAAAAACTTTTGATTTAGTCTCTCCTGTGGTGCTGTCTTTGTAAAGAACAGTTTTGTCTGTGTATTCAATTGTCGCTCCTGTTGTAGAATCATAACTGACAGATTGCGCGGTGTTGCTGGCTTCACGAGTGATTTGCTCAATGCTTTCGCCTTTATCACCCTTGTCTCCTTTTTCGCCTTTAATCCCTTGCGCACCGGAAAGATCGGTAATAAAGGAAAATCCATCATTGCTTTTCACATAAAGCTTTGCATTATCCTCATCACTGACATCAGATGATATGAGAACCATTTTGCCATCCGGAACATTGGTTGCATCTGCATTCATCAAATCGACGGAATTGTATGTCTTGTGGATTTTAAATGGGTCTCCTTTATCTCCTTTATCGCCCTTATCCCCTTTATCGCCCTTTTTGCCGTTTTTGATTTTGAAATCGAAAATCTCTCCGTTGGTAAGCGTGATCCTGTAGTGATCTGCATCGATTCCGTTCATAATGTCATCAAAGTCGACAACTCCGGTTATTTTTTCTATGGACTGAATTCCAACGCCGGTATCACCCTTATCTCCTTTCAGATAAATTTTTGCATACGCAAACCAATCATACAGAGAGAATTCATTTCCCGTTTCGGGATCGATAACCGGCGTTTTGATTGCTTTTGCAATTCCGTCCTTGGAATCTGCATTGCACATGTCGATCAATTCATTCAGACGTTCCTTGACCAACTCGGGGTATTTATCCATGAAGCCTTTCAGTTCCGCCGAGGACATTCCTCCGCGACCTTGCGCGGAGGAGCTGTTCGGACGATCCCCGAGCCGTCTCATGGACACGGGATAGACCTCATCTGCCGTGATTTTTTTGATTTCCTTGCTCACTTGATGTTTCCTCCGTTTTCGTATCTGTAAAACAGATCGAGCAGTCCGAACGGCTTACAATAGCCGCTACTCTCGAATCGGAATTGTTGCCACTGCCACCGTTTCAGCCGATCCGGAACAACACTTATCACAATATCATTGGTCAGATAGGACAAGTTCCCGAATTCCAGATCAACCATGTTCCCGGTGCGGGAAGTCCTGCGGCACTCACGCCATTCCTGCTCGCGGTTGGAGCGAATGAACACGCGGTATTCGGATATTCCCATAGACTTCGATCTGACCACAATGCTCTTGCGCACGGTGTTTTTGGCAATCTGCGGGTATGCCGACGGGTCGCAAAGTGTCTCGCATACCGATGATATTTCCCGACCGTTACGGCTGTAGAAGCCCTGCCATATCTCGTCCGGCTCGACCTCGATTTCCTCTGCCAGATAGGAGACGCTTCCCGTTGTGATAACCGCATATGTGCCAAAGTCGGTTTCTACTGTAGGTGCGCTTTCCTTGTCCGTCCATATCATATCCTCCGTCGGGTCTGCATAGACCCTTGTGTCTCCGTCCGGAGCGGTGAATCCTTCGGGGCGGCGAATGGCTCTCCAAACGGTTTTCCCCCGGAGGTCTGTATTCATGCAAAGAATCTCCCCGTGTTCTGTTCCGAGCAGCAGACGGTCTCCGAGTACGCACAGGCTGATAGCAGGGGAGAACGAACCGCCGCTATATTGATCCACATATGTCGCAAGATATGCGCCGTCATCAGTCGATACGATCGGAAATTTCAATCCGGTATCAGTACCATCCAAAAGGATTGCCGCGTTGGATGCCAACAGCTGCGTGCTATCATACCGAACGCTTTCACGGTCGCGGTTGATGCGAACCGTGCCTGTACCGCCACCGTTCTGACTCCATGTCAGTCTGTCTGCGTATTCCGGGGCGGATAGGTCTACGGATTCTCCATTCACAGTTGCCAGAATGCTCCCCGTGGTGGTAGACACCATCTGCGTCTGTCCAACATAAATACCGATATCGTCCGCATAGTACCATTCGTATTGCGTTACACCCGTATCATGCTGAAACAGCTGACGGCTGTCTGCAAGGAATATCTGACCGTCCACAAGGAGTACGAGATATCCTTTCCATTCTGCCATCCGTGCCGCAGAAAGATCGCAGCGCTTCAGATTCAGATCAACATTGCTACTCCGATGCTCGACCGTGCGCTCCAGATTTACGGTCTGCTTTCCGATTGCCATCAAGCCTTCTGTCGAGAGGAAAACCGGATCGTCCGAAAAGTTGGTTGCAGCGCCGACACAGCCGATTCCGGCAACTCCCTGCGTAGAGGGGTAAACGCGCGGGATGAGGTCATATCCGGTATCCTGCCCGACGTGATACCAACAAGAGCCGTCCTGCTTGGTGTTCTCCTTGCAGATGATCAGCATGGAGGGCGTGGAGATCATCGCCGTATTGTGCTTGTCCCCGACACCGTCATTGAAGTAGTTGTACACCCCAATGTATGCCGGATTGTTTGCGGATGTCAGATCACGCGCGGAATACAGAACCGTGTTCGGCAAATCGGGATTCCCGGTGAAAAAAATTCTTCCGTCAAAGATCGCAGTGACTGTACATTTTAGCAAAATGTCTAATGCCTTACTCCCATTGGAAGCATCATAACTTGCATTTGCATCAAAGATAGAGACGTCCTTTCGCTTCGAGGTCGATAGTTTAGAGAATTCTCCTCTACCCATGATCTCGATCTCGTCCCCGGCTTCGATCGGTTGTTGTGTGAACACCCTAACTGTTTGAATGTATCCATCCTCTTTTATCGTCTCATAAGTCCATCCAATAGATGCTATATATTGACCATTATAGCGAATGAATGTATTATGGGTATTGGTAGCGGAATCGTATTGAGTTTCTATGGTTTTGCACGGTTCAAAAAGTGTTACATCAAAATAAGAACCGGCTAAACCACTATAAACCGTATTATCAGTGAAGTTCGTAAAGTAGTCCGCTTCTTCAGCAGTTTTGAGTGGCAAACTTGACCATTCAGGAATTTTTACCAACTCACCCAAACTCTGATTGAAATAAATTTGGATATCTGATGTATAGTCGGCAACAGGTGGGAAACAGTCGCTGTTAAACGACATACTCCAATATTCCGATCCACTTTCTGGCGTTATTTTTGTGCTGTAAAAGTATATATTTTGTAGCTTTGTGCAATTTCGAAATGCTTTTGTAGCAAAAAAACCGCGTCCGGGCGTTTTCAAAGAAGATTTGCGGACAACAATTGTATCCAGATTATAGCAATCCGAAAACGCACCATTCCCTACGGTAATTCCTTCCGGCAAAGACAAAATCCTGCAAGGGTATCCGACAAAAGACCCCTCATAAACATTGTTTTGCGCTCCGTATGCCGATTGAATTGCATCTACTGGATATTCTTTCCCATCAACTGTAATCTGATCTGGAATGATAAGCGTATCGTGTTTTTGTGTGCATCCTGTAATCATAACGACCTGACGCTCATCAAAAATTGTGTAGGTAAGTCCTTCAGAGCCGGTGCTTGCTTTCGTCTCCTTGATTGCTTTCCCGCCAACGAACGCTTTTTCTTTAAATCGATTGGTCAAAATATTGCGCTGTTCATATTCCTCTCCATCGATGTAAGTTGTTGGCACATAAGCAATTCCGGTTGCGTATTCCAAAGATGTTTTTCCATATGTGTAGTGGCAGTAATCTTTTCCATCCAGAAACCAGAAATCATTGTTGAAAACGAAGCCTGTTATAGGACCGTCATTCAGATCCCGCGCAACAGGCGATCCGCTCGGCTCGATCGTCATTCCGTTTGTTCCGAACTTGCAACAGTAAAGCGCTTTTCCGCATTTCACCATTACACAGTCCCGATACTCATGCATACTGTAAATTTTCCCTTTGCCCGCCAAAGCGGACAAAACGATCCGATACCCCGGCATGGTTTCAATCGCCTGTCCCTGCTTGGATTCATAGTCCTTCCACATATTTTTCAGGTAGGAGAACCGATTCTGCGCAACCATCGCGGGAGAGGACGAGAAGTCCACCCCGCGAAAGTCTCCGAGATAGCGGCTGTATTGCGTCCGCGAGGACATTTTCACCTGTGCGTTCGCACCCATTGCTTACCACCCCTTATAGGTATTTCTTCTGAAAAGCGTTCTGCGGTTCGACCGCTCGGTGATATACCGCGCGCGCTCGACTTCCCACAAATTATAGGAGCGAAGCGCAACATCCGGATTGTCATCAAGAAACAGATCGTGCGTGACCAGATACGGAAGAAGCATGACAACATCCTCTGCGACATCCAATTCTACCGTGTCGGCTTGATCCTCGTAGTTCTCGATGGTAATCTCGCGCGGCGTTTTGCGGTATTCCACGACAATATCCGCGTTTTGCGTTTCTGGAATTGTCAGATCGCTTCCCTCGAATATATATCCGCGGACATCGCAACCGTATGCCGTGACCGGAGGCGCATTCACAAAGGAAAGGAAGTCCGATGCATACGCCTTGATGCTGTAGACCAAACGGTTCGGGACAATCCGAGGGATCATATCTGCGCTTGTGTAGGCGTGGCAGGAGAGGGCGAGCAGCTGCCAAACAATCCCGCCCTCTACCGTGATGTGCATAGAATCGGGAACAGTGCCGAGCAGGTCTTGCAGAAGAACGGTATCTCCGTCCAACCTCCGAACCACTTGCTTTTCTTCGCCGTCCGCACTCCAACGGAATCCGAGAACCGCATTGTCGTGCGAAAGCGTCAGTGCAGTTGCACCGAACACTTCCAGATCAAGCGCCCCAGCGCTGACGGGCTGTCGGACTTCCGCCGCAACCGTAAACCGGCGCAGCATGACAGTTCCCGTGCGGCTGTGGAGATCATCAAGCATCCGGATTCCGCGATTGATCGATGCAACCACAGCCGCCGAATCGAGGTCTTGATCGATTTCCTCATGTGCGAGGCTTTTAACGGAACGAATAAGACCTTCGATTGTCATAGTTTCCTCCGTCAGGTGAGTTCTTCGCAGTTGTCGGTATCTGCGGCATCGTTCGAGCCGTAGATGGTCAGCGCAACCGCGTGCTTGTAGGTGTTGAAACCGATACCCCACCGTGCGTAGCCGTTCATGATGAGGTTTCGGGTGTGACCGTCCTCCCACGACTTGATATCCAGCTTCTTGCGGTCAAGGAACATGTTGCCGCCGAGCAGACGGTTTGCATCGTCGGAGATCATGATGATCTCATCCTTGTCGGACATCCACTTCTCGGTCGCAACAATCGTGTAGTGACCGAAAACGAGGTTGATGTCGTTGTTGTTGCTCCCCGCCGCTCTTTCCGTTCCGACTGCGGTCTTCAGTGCGGACACCAGCTTGATGCGGTTCATCGGGACAAGCAGAATGTCACCGACATAACCCATCGGAAGCCCGCTTTCGTCTCTCATCAGCGACAGCTTTGTTGCCATCGCGTTCAGGTACTCCTGAATGTTTCCTGCCGTCACGAGAGAGCCGGAGGACGATGTAGCCTTCACATAGAAGGCATTGGACTGCGTGTCACCCTTGCCGTTTTTCACACGGTCAGAGCCGACACCGTAGGTGTGGGACTTGGAGAACAGCGGCTTGCCGTCGTAGGTCGTGGTATCGATTTCGTGGCTCAGGTTTCCGGTGACATATTTGAAGCTCTTGTTGCCGTGGGATGCATTCACCAGTGCATTGATACCGAGGTACGAACGGGTTTTGTAGTAGGAAGACGGGATGCTTCTGCCGATGTTCTGAATGTTCGCAGTCAGCCTGCCGCGGGAGTCATCGATCAGCTGACGGGAAACAGAGGTTTCGATCATGAACGGGGCATTGTAGATCGTCTTCTGCCCGGTTTCGTTCGTTCTCTGGTTACCCGGACCGTTGCCCGCAGCAACATTCTCCATCATGCCGAGCGTGTCTGCGACGGTGAAGGAATCCGCAAAGCCATCGCTCGTTGTCATATGGAATACGGTTTCAAGGTCTTTCTGCGCCTTGCTCGTTGCAAGCGCGTCGCTCTCGCCCTGAATGTACATTTTCAGCGGGGTCATGAGTTTACCGATTTTTGCGTCATGAATACCGGTAATGCCCTGACCGTAGTTTTCGGAAAAATTGATGTCAAGTGCCATTTTCTTGATCCTCCTTTGAATTGGTTACGAGCCTGCAACCGCAGAAGCCTTGCAGAGGATTTCCCCTCCGGCTTTCTTGCTGATGACTTCGACGATTTCCACTCCGTACTTCCCAGTTACCGGAGCAGCGCCGGTCGCTTCGTCTGCGGTTGCGTTGATTGCAGATACAGCTCCCTTTACAAGGGCGGTCTCTGCCGTCAGCGTGGTGCGAAGAATGACATCCTCCGACAGGATGAAGCACGGGATGTGGTGGGTGTCGGATGCCCCTGCGGTGTAATCCTCCGTGCAGAGATGGGTTGCTTTCTTTGAACCGGCAAGCACCGCCTTGCCGGAGGTAATCGCAATCAGCGCGCCTTTTTTGTAGGTCGTGGATGCGGTCACGGGAATGAATTCGGTCTCGGGGTAGTTGATTCTACCGTTCAGGACTTTTTCAATAGTGAACATGGTTCGGTCTCCTTTCGTTATCTTGTGTTTTTTTGCACCTTTCGGTACAGTTCGCGGATTCGTTCCTCGGTGTAATCGGGTAAACTCCTGCGCAACTCGCGCAGTTCCGATGTGTCCGGATCAAAGCGGCTCGACCGAACAGCGGTCGATGTCCCGACAAGGTGGCTCTTGCTCTGTGCCTGCGCCTTCTGCTTTTCCGATTTGGCACTCGGCACTTTGCCGATGACAACCTCGTTGTACGCCTCCAACATCGAACATCCCGAGGACACGATCTTTCTGACAACCGCATCAAATTCGGGAATATCCTTAAGCGCCTTGATTCCTTTCATGCGCTCCGGATAGGCTTTGGCAAGTGTCTCCAAATCCCGCTTGGCGCGTGTGTCGAGGTCGGTTTCCGCCTGTACAGGCTCGTCCGGCTTCGGGTCGGAAATTCCGTTGTCCGATTTGTACTTTGCGACCTTTTCCTCTGCAGTCCCCTCATAGCCGAGGTCGGTCAGCAGACGGTCAATCAGTTCGGCGTTGGCATCCGGCTCTGCAGGGTCTTCCTGCTCATCAGCAGGGGAAGGATCGGTTTCCGGAGCATCCGTAGCGGCATCCGTGTCAGGTTCGGATTCCGGATCGTCGGACGCATTGTCCGCATCAGCTCCGTCATCATCGTCCCAGTCATCCCACAGATCGCCGTCTTCATCGTCATCTACGCCCCCATCCGCTTCCTGCGCGCTCGCAGCGGTATCCTCCTGCCCGTTTTCGTCCTCCGGCTCTTCCTCCGGATCATTGACGAGGTCTTCCTCCACCTCGTCCTCTACAGGGGCTGCGGGTACTTCCTCCTGCAAAGGGGCTTTGACTTCATCAGTCTGGTTTGGCATTCTGCTGTCCTCCTTTCCTTGGATCGAGTGCCTTACTTACCGGATCGCAGATCACCGCCGGTTTCGCGCGAGATGGGCTTCGGATCGCCGCCGTTCTGCGGATGCGGGGCTTTGATAATCCCGCCGTTCGTGGTCTGATAAGGGTTCTTACTCATGTCGGTTTCCTCCTTTCCTCTTGGTCGTTGAAAAAATTATATCGCATAAAAAACCTGCAAAAAAGCCCGTTTTGGTTCAATTTTGGGGGTATTTGGTTCAACTTTTTCGCTTTCTTGCCTTTTTTACGGGAATACATTGACAAAATAATTCCTGTATGCTATAATGGGGGAGTAATAAATTCTGTACTTTGGAGAGGAAAAAAGCAATGAACAATTACCCCGATCATCAGCAAGCCCCTGTTGTGGAAAGCCCCGCTACCGTCAATCTGGATCATATCAATCAGCTCTTTCGCTTTTGTAAGGTGTTTGCGATAACAATCGGCTCAATCCTGTGTATTGCCGGATTTTTGATCTTGCTCGGCGCTAACGGAAGCTCATATGCATACATGGTCGGTCAGGGGATCGGATATATGGTAGGTGGACCGATCTTTGCGTTCTTTTTCTGGATGCTGATGAAATGCGTCTGCGGATTGTTTTATGACATAAAAGTTTCCCGGTACATTGCAGAGAGCAGAGAGAAGCAGGAAAAGGGTAACGATCAAGAAAAATAAAAATCGGCACACGAGGAAATTCCCCGTGTGCCTTTTCTCATGCCGTCTTTTTTGTTGTCTTTCTCTCTACCAGTTTTCCGTTTTTCACATCCAGTTTGAAGATCTCCGCGAGCAATGCCAACCGTTCTCTTGTCAGATTCTTTGCATTGAGAACCCGCAGGAACGCAGAGAGATCGGAGGCGGAGTGATATCCTGCGGCGTAGAGTATCAGCGCCTGTTCATCGGATGTCAGCCCCATGCCCTTCAAGCCCTTCTGAATGGTTGAACGCCAACCGTCCTTCGGAGTTTCCGCATCCTCCTTTGCTTTCAGCCCGGAGAGGTATGCGCGGGCTTTCCCAAATTTGTCCGCCCCCATGATCTCCGACAGGAGTGCCGATTTGTCATCTGTTTCGCCAGTCGCTTGATACTCTGCGTAGGCTCTCCAAGACCGATACAGGCTGCTGATTGCGGAGGCTTTCTGCTCGTCATCAAACGCCTTGTAAGCATCGGATTCTATCAGCTTCTGCACATCCGCATCGGATTTCCCATAGACATTCAGGAAGGTCTTTCGCTGCGCGCGAGTCAAATCGTCCGGAATTCCGCCCGGCATGACCTTCTTGTCATATCCCGCTTTGTACAGCCGCAGGACTTCATCCAATGTCTCCCGATTGTATGCTCCGGTTTTCTTGCGCCGGAACATGACCTTCGTAATGGCTTCCGCCATCTTATCGTCCCCGCGCTTGACCGCGCGTCGGAGGTCTTCCGAATACTTCTCGCCGGAGAAAATGCTGTCATACCCGTACATTGCCGGTTTGCTGAACCGCCGGATCACACCGGTTGTCAGGTTGGTCAGATTTCGAACCGGAACACCCGCCATGTGACCGACACCGTACAGCGCCTTGCGGGTTGCCCGCGCGACATCCGCTTGCGTTGCGTTATCATTCCCAATCAAAGATGTCATAGCCTTTATACCGTTAACTCCATCGTTGAGCGCATCCAATGTCATATTGGAAATGTCGTAACCTTCTGCGAATACGCTGTAGACATCACCGACCAGTGGAAACATACCCATCACAGAGTTCAGCGTATTCATGGTGATATTCTTTACCGGCGTTTCATCATCCTCGTCATCATTGTTGAACAAATATCGCATCCCTTGCGTGATGATAGCCACACCGACACAAACCGCCGCAATGCTTGGGATCGACCTTGCCGCCCGTTTCTTAGCCGCTTTCAGTTCTGCATCTACATTCTGACCGGCTTTTTTTCGCTCTTTTAGGTCAAAATATCCGCGAACATTATCGTACAACGATCCAAGCATGGCTTGACCATCTGACTTAAACTGTGTGAAACCGCGCACAATTACATTATTATGCCTTGCCAAACTGCTTTTCATGGATGGGACATACTGCGATTGCGTTTCTGTTACAACCTTGTCAAACAGCTTTGCGGCGGCACGGCAGTTTTCATCGGAATCAAAGGCAAGCCCCAACTGTTCCGAGGTTTGCAGTTTACAAGCGCTCCAAAGCTTATTGATCATAAACTTTTCGGTTATTTCGATTCCTTTTCCGGTGACGGAAATTAACCCACGCACAGAATCTTGCACAGTTCGTGCTTTAATAGCACCACGGTCATAATATCTGCCCTTAATGACGGATGAGTATTTTTCCATTTCCTCATAGCTGGCTTTTCGCGTTTCTTTCGTATTGTTCATGGTTAAACTGCGGGAAAGATACTTCATGTCAATTAGCGATCCAGCTGCAAACATAGACATCGGCGGTAGCATTGCAGTTTTGATGTTTCCGGACACAACAGCAGAGGCGTAAAGTCCCTGCGCCTTTTCAATGCCCTTCCCAACAGTGTCCCATACACCTTCTCTGCTCGCCTTCACTCCCTGAATATCACCGAATAGTTTAGTGAAACTATCGCGAAATCCGGGATAAAGTTTCTCCATCAACTCACCAATAGTGGTTTCCGTTCGGCGAATCAGTTTTCCATTTGCATCTCTCTGACCCACTCTTGCATTCAAGACACGCTCGAACGATTGTATTGGCTCATACAGATTTGCGTAGGTTGCCATTGCGACTGCGTGTCTTTCAATAATAGCAGTTACATCATAAATGTCAAGCCGCCCATCTGCGTGTTCAATACGATTTTGGTTGGCAGAGATGTTGTTAACAGTCTCCAGTGTATTCATCATTGCTTTCCGCATATCTCCTACATTCGAGCCGCGTTGTTTCCGGTCACGCAGAATCGGGAAATAATAATCTTCCAAAACATTGGTCGAGCCGATAACGCGCATATCGGTTTCTGTTTTGATTTTGCGTGATGTTTCGTTGAAGAACTGTTCCACGATGGATATAAACCGTTTGTCTGTCTCGTTGAAAGCGTTGTATAGAATTTTGATGTCGTAGTTTTTGATTGCACCCGTCTCGACCAAATTGCCGTTCTTGTCCTCGTAGGTAAACCCGAATGTCTCAAAACCAAGCCGCGCGTGTTCACTTTTCATCGTACAGTACAGGGTGATTGCCTGTGCCTTCGACATCTCAAAGCCCATAAACTTCACAGTATCGCGGGCGAGGGCTTTCTGATACCCCTTGTTCTCCTTGTAGAATTTCTCAAAAGTATCCATAAGGTTCGCCGTCATCGTTCGCGTGTTAAGGTCACCGCGCACAACTTCTTCGTAATACTTGGAAAGAACGCCGTTCGGATCGTGCATCTCCAAATTACGAACAACAACCAACGGAGAAACGGTTTCGCGAAGATACCCGCCGATGAAATTCTTAAGAGGAGCATACCATTTCTTGCCCTTCTTATTCCTGTTTTCCTCAATCCACAACAGATTGTCAACGCCTTGCTGTGCCGTCTCCGTAAGACCAACGCGTTTGCCTTGATAGTACACGGTGTCGTATTCACGGTAAAGGCGGTCTATACCGGACACTACAGTTTGAAGATCAATCACCTGCGCATCTGTGAGGTACTTGTTTTTGACCTTCTTTCCCCTCCGGTAAACTTCCGTATCAATCTGTGTAAGCCGATTCAAAGCATCTCCTACTTCCGGATTGTAATATGTATTTTCGTATTCACCGGTCTTTTTATCAGCTTCACCGTAGATTGCAAGCAGTGGGTTCTTAGGGCTATAAATATCCTGCATCGCCTTTGCAAATGACAGCACAGCAACAGGATTTCGGACATTTCTCGGCTTTGCCAACTTCACAGCCGCGTTGGCAATTTCACGCACACCGGCATCCTGAAACAACTTGTTTGACCGCTTGTCGCGCTTCAAACGCTGTTCCAAGTCGATTCCTGCACGGTACAATTGATACTCGGAGCGGGAACGCTTACGCGATGCATCCAACTTTGCGCGGTTCTTTTCCAACATTTTTGAGATGGATTCCTGTCTGGCTTCCACCTCTTTGCGGTAGGCGGATTTTTCTCCGGTCGTTTCAAACGCTTTCAGGATTTCGTGCGCCATGTCGCTTTTCAGCTTCGTCAGCATCCGCTTGTCCCCGACAGTGTTCAGAAGAACCGATTCGTTCCACTGCTTGATTGCCTGTTTTGCGTTCTGATACTGCCCAAGCAAGTCCGCAAAAATGTCGGATTCCACATCGGACGCGGAATCGACCGTAACACCGCTGTCTTTCAATTCTGTGAGAATACGGGAAGGCATCATACCGTCCTCGCTCGACCATGCGCGGAGCAGGGAGGGATATCCCTTGTCAAACATATGCTTAAGATCGGCTTTTTCCGTATCGGTGAACTTGAACTTCCTGCGATAGGATTCAACGCCCGTAATAATATCCATCATGCGCGCGTATTCCTCACGCCCAACGCTGTCCAACTCCTCCTGCACCACCGCATGATTCAGAATGTAATCAGCGGCTTGCAGGGCGGTGTTCAGCCTGCCGTTGCCCTGTTCCTTGTTCATCTGCTCAAACAGGAAGTCCATCACCTCCGCGCGGGACTTGCCTCGGATTTTTGCGCGGAAGGATATGTTTTCATCGCTCAAAATACCGGATACCAAAGCTGTTACATTGTCGATAGCAATCGCCGCATCGGAGAGGGAGTAGACCTTTCCTTTCGTCCGGTTCGCTACGATCTTCGACATCTGCCCGCGGCTGTAGCCTGTGCCGGAATTGAGTTCAAAGCGGACATCATTCAACTTTTTAACCGCAGTTGCACGGTCTTCATCTGTTTTCCCGTATACCTCATACGGGATTTTACGCCGTTCAAGCTGTTTTTTCAGTGTATCGGAAGCGGATTCCGGCAATTCCACCATCTTGATCTCGGAGAAATTCACAACGCGTTGCGGTTTGGCTTCAAAATACCCAGTCGGCATAGCAGATACCGCGCGATAGACATCAAGAATCCGGTTTGCCATGTTTCGGTCAATGGTATAACCGCCATTTGCAAAATACTGGACAATTGAGTCAGCAGAGCGGAATCGACCACCTCCCACAATTAAAGAACCGATTGCGTCCGAAACAAAGAAATCGTTGCTTGTCTTGATTTTGTTTGCATTTTTTATATCTGTAATAATATCGACAATCTGATTTCCGATGTCATCTTTGATTTGTGTATATGCCTGATCGTCAATTATTTTCAGTCGAGCGGAATCCTTCTTCATGTCGGAAATGCTCTTGTATTCCGGGGTAGCGACCGCCGCAACCGACTCCGCGGTAGCGCCGAATGTGCCTTGCCCTCGCGCCTGCTGATTCTTCTTCATATCTCGCATGATGTTGTCGATCGTGAAATCGTCATGAAGCTGTTCAAACGATCGGCGATTCCCAGTAGGGGTGAATGTGTCCTTATTGTTTCGAATGCCTTTTTTACCGAGAATACCGTCTGCTTTTTCCGTCAACCACTTTCGGAAATCGTCAAAGTCAATCTTTTCTTCAATTGCTTGCGCAGTTGCAAGGCGATCCACCTCTTTGGTGTCACCACCGTATTGCCCATGCTCCAAATCATCGAGATATGCCCATGTTCCACCGACCAAATCATAAACCTGTGAAGCACCGTACCGGCTGACGATTGTTCTTTCCAACAAAGCACGCTTCTTCGGATCATCGTTGTACTTATCCAAAATCGCCTTCTTCACATTTTCAAGCTGACTTTCCCATGCACTGTTGTCTCCTTCCAAAATGTCAAGGCAAATCTGCTTTGCATCCGAGCCGAGGATGTCAATGAAGTTCTTTACAGCTTCAATTCCTCCGTACTTGGAATACTCTCTCTTGTAATATACAGGCTGAATAGCCTCTCCCTTGCTTTGCAGATATGCCGCTTGGAATCCGGTTCCGCGGGACATGCTGTCTATCAGAGCGGGAAGTGACTGGGAACTGGCATCTCCAAGGTTGTCAATGGCGTGTGATACATCGGATGCATATTCACCATCCGCAATCCCCCGCGCGAGGGCGGACAACTCGCGGGAAAACTGCTTTGCGGCATCCCGGTTCACCTTATATTCCACGGAAGAATCGGTCGGGGTGTAAGCGTCACTGCCGTACAGCTTATTTGTACGGTTCATCTTTGGGTCGATGGTATCTCTGCCGAAAATAACCGAAATATCGCCATAGTTGGAATGCCCCTGATCTGCCTTTACAACGGCGATTGACGGCATTGGGAATCCGCCGAGATCCAAAGTGTCAAGCAATTTTTGCTCCGACAGATTATGAATCGCAATCAGGTTCTTTGTTTCCTGCACCTTGACCGGAGTGGTTTGGCTACCGATTTTCAGTTCAAACCGGGTATTTTCACCAATTTTGCTTTTCCCCTTGACATTTTCGGATTTTTGGTGTATACTGTTATTAGAAACAGCATTCATACTCCCCACCGTTTTGGACGTTGGGTTCGGGGCTTGAACATCGGACGGGGGAGAAATGTGCTGTTTTTCTTTTTGCACAGTTATCCAAGCACTTTTCAGAGAAAGTGCTTTTTTCTTTTCCGAAACAACGGTAACCGCCGTAACATTTCCATTGATTTCCTTCTTGAACACAAGAGAAATCGCCCCGCTCTTATCAACTTCCGGTTTTACCGTATCCGGTTTCATAATCGTCCGCAACACGGAATCGAAATTATCTGCTGTAATTGCAATCTGACCGCGCTGTCCCTCCGAGAAAGCGCTCCCGTGACGGTCAAAGATATGTCTTATATCATCACTGGTTAATACGATGCTTTTCCCGTAGGTATAAACATCCGTTTGAGCCAAGATTTTTTTAGCAGTCTCCTTGTCAATTTTCCCCACGAAAAGGCGCTTTTGAATATTCTCGGAGGTCGAATCGGAAATGAACCGCTTTACATCATCGTAAGACTTTGCAATTTCATTTTTTGCATCCCGCTGAATGCTGGATGATTCCTCGGCGGTGTACTGTCCGAACTGGCTCAATTCAAACCTGGTATTGTTTCCAGTTTTGCTTTTATTGGTAGCACTCTCTTTTTTGGTGACAATAGCCGATGCCTTCCCGAATTTTGATGTACCTTGAACCTCGAAATCGTTTCCGAGTGCGTCTTTCAGGTATGCCACAAGTTCATTGCGCGTAAATCCCTTTTGATATGATCCTGTCGATGATACGAACCATTCCATGTCACCGATTTTGACATTGCTCGGGTTACTCGAAAGCGTGTTGACATCATCACCGCGGACATTTACAAACAGTTTTCCGCCATCTGCCAACAGTTTACCCATTTTCACAACAAGGGCATCCCGCTGATCCTGCGGCAATACATTGAGGACGGCGTTGCTGATGATTGCATCGTATTTTCCTTCCAATGCGGAATAATCGGTGTATTTCGGAGAATAACTGCGGTCGGGGTACGGCTCGATATCATCGACCTCAAAGCCGTACTCGTCAATACCGGCACGAGTACCGTAGCCAAGACCACTGGAAGCGTCAAGAATCTTTCCGCTGAAGCCTTCTGCTTTCAAAATGTCATAAATTTTTCTGTATGTAGATACGGTACTGCGTATCTGGGTAGGATTGCGCGTTTGAGATTCGTCTGCGGTGACATCCCAAAGGGAAGGGAAGCGCTTTTTGGCTTCCGCCGTGTCGATGGTGGTTTTCCACTCCCGGCTCGAGGGCTTCACAGGGGAAACAGCAGGGAGGGAATACAGTGTATCCGATCCTTCGGCGGCGCTTTTTGTTTCCGCATTTTGCGCGTCCAGCTTAGAGCCAAAGAGCAAACTTGCGATTTCGCTGTTTCCCTTGCTGTTCCGAACCGCATCCTCGATGGTGCGGAAATAGCCCTCGAGTGCCCGTGCTGTTTCCATGTCGCGCGAACGAACATCATTGATCCACCGACCGATTGCACGGAAGGCGCGCAGAACCAACTTTTGGTTGCTCCGTGCAACTCGTGTCAGAAATCCGCGCCGATACAGGAATTCCGCTCCGAAATTCGCGGTTGCTTCCTCGCGCATCATCAGGTCAAAGGCTTTCTCTGCATTTTCGCTCGCAAAGCTGCGGGTGACCGTTCCGTCCTCGTTCTTCGTCAGGATCAGCCCCTCGCGCCCGGCTTTCGCGCAGGCATCAAAATATTCATCCCGTCTTTCCTGGACATAATTGTCAAACGCGCCATCTTCCAACATTCCGGATGTCACATCCATAACGGCTTTCATGTTGGTGTATTGATCGTGCATCATATCGTGCATGAACTCATGCAAAAATGTCTGCTCCAACGGGGACTGAATATCCGGATTCAGCAGGATCAGTCGGCGTTTGCTTCCGTCCTTGAACACCGTCCATGTGCCGTTCTGCGAGATGGACTTCGTGAAACGAATATCCAAGCCGGAGCGCGCGGTCATGGCGATGGCAATCTTTTTGACCGTCTTTGCGTCCACGCCGTTTGCTTCCGCAGACTTCACCATGCGGGAGACCGCAACACGGTCGCGGTATGCCATCGTGTTGAAGCCTTTCACCATCTTGTTCAGTTTCTTTTCGGTAGCAGAATCGATCTCGGATTTCTGCCGAGGCTTTTCCTGTGCCTTTTTCTCCGCGCCTTCCCGCCCCTGTGCGGCGTTCTCTCCTTTGACGGTCGTTTTCCCGTCCGCGCCTGTCTGCGTCTCCTGATCGGTCTGCGCGGCTTTCTGCGCTTCGTATTGAACCGCTCCCTCTTTCGCCTGTTCAAAATACTGCCGCATTTCCTCCGCAGGAACATTGGTCTTGTCCCACACACCGCCGTTCGCGTCCTGCTTTGCGGACTTATCGTTGATGGCATAATTGTATGTGCCGTCCGAATTTTTCTTGATGGAAAGGTACATCCTGTCGATGATATGGACATTCTGAACGCTCTTTCCGCCATCAAACGATGTCTGCGTAATCTCCGTTGCCTGTGCCGTCTGTTGCGCTTCCTGTGCGGCGGTTGCGTTCCTGTAAAGCTGATTCTTCAGCTCCTGCTTTGCGGCATCTCCGGTCATGGAGAAACGGGTTTCTCCCGTGCTTTCGCTTGTATTGCCGCCCTCGGTTGTGCGGGTAAAATCCCGCACCTCTGCTTCGGCTACCAGATCGGAATCCACAGTCAGAACGCCGTTGACCCAGTCGCGGATTGCCATCTGCGTGGTGATATTGTCGCGGTTTGCAAGAAGATCCCGCGTTGTGACTTTCTCATTTGTGTAATACGATGCCAACTGCGCATACTTCTCCAATGTCTGCGCGTCCGCCTTCATAATGTTCGCATAGGCTTGCATGACCCCGATGTTCTTTTCGATATAGGCGGTAAACATCTGCATTTGCCCCAGAGCCACGCGGGATGCAAAATTGGTCTTGTCCTTCTGTGCGTTGTAGCTTTCAACGCTTTCTTTCAGCATATCCACAACTCCGGCGGGGTCTTGGAAATTCTCCGCTGTCTTTGCTTCCTCCAACACAACTTCCGCTGTCCTGACCATCTGCTGTGCGTTGCCGGACTCGTTGATGTGATATCCTCTGGATGCCGCCGCAGCGCGGTTGATGACCATAGAAGAACCCGACATCATTGCGCCGGATGCAAAGCCGACCATACCGGAATAAATCGCCTGACCGAGCGTTGTGGACGCTTCTGGGTCAACTCCAGTCAAGCGGCTGATGCCGACATCCCAGAAGTCTCCGAGGAATTCCTCTACAAACTCACCGGAGGATTCTTTCAAAAGGTCTTTGAGAACCGCATTGGATGCAACCGCTTTGAGGAATCCTTTCTTTGCCGTCTGTGTTGCGGTGGTTTCCACGGCGTTTTTTGTCAGGTTTCCGGTGACACCTGCGCCGATACGCCCGACCGCCTTGAAGGTCGCGCCGCTGATGACCTCCATCAGCACTTCACCGCCCGCAGACAGCCCGCCGTAGGCGTATTCCTTGAATCCCAACTGCCCCGTCTTGTTGACGGCTTCTCCGACAGAGTTTCCGAAAATACCCGTGCCGAATACAACCGTCCCTGCACCTGGCGCAACGAGGTTGAGCAGGAATACGGAGGACTGCCCGACACCCGCTCCGGCATCCGCAAAGAACTGCGTTACTTTACCGGGGGAATACTTCTCCTCCATATCCGACTGCCATTCCCCGATGTAGGATTTTTTCGCGTAGTACCGCGCAAGGCGGTCATCTCCGGCGATCTTTGCCCCCGTGGAGGACACCAGTCTGCCGATGCCCTCGAATACGCCGCCGAACCCTGCGGCGGTGTTGCCGCCGATGTACGCCAAATTGCCGAGGAAGGATGAATCTTCTTTTTTGGAGGTGCTTTTTCCGAGCGCCCCGCCAAAATTGGTTTTATTGCCTGCAACATAGTCCTTTTTCAGATCTACAATAGCCATGTTAGCCCCTTTCTCACTTTCCGGAACGCACTTTTCTGGAACTCAAACCGCCATTTTGACGGTGAAGCAACCGTTGGTAGGTAATATCGTTCAACGCCTCTTCTTCCTCGTCACTGTATCCGAAACCGTTGATGCGAATCTTCGCAGCATACCATTTACCGTTTCCTGTGGACATATATAATTTTCCGTCATTTCCTGCTTTCAGCGTGCCGCTCGGTTCGTTCCCCAAATAACCGATCTCTTTCCCAATACCCATATTTCCGTCTCCTGTCACCCTCGTTCTTAGCTTCGTACCGTTGAAATTTCTCGGAATGCCATTTTCATCCACCGAAATGTAACCCATCATTTTGTAGGCAACTTTGTTATACACAGATTCCGGCATTCCAATTGATTTATAGCTTGCCAATTCGTTGAGAACATCCGATGCCTTTTCGTCTTTCATGATCTTTTGATATATTTTTTCGTAGAAGAAATCGGTTTTCTGTTCATTTGACAAATTCGAGGATGCGACATATTTGTCAATCGCAACCGCCTTGTCGTTATCGCTCATTTCATTGAATCCATCGATCATAGAGCCGATTTTTTCAAATGCGGAATCATCCGTCAACGCTTTCATAATCAGATCGTAGCTGTCCTTCTGACCGACTGTATAGGACTTATCCAACCGACCGAGAACATCATCCACGGTTGCTTCATCATAGCCGGAATTGAGAAGCTGTTGCCGCAGGGAGTTCTTCATTGCGGGGGCATATGCAAAGTTTTCGTTCGAGACGAGGGTGTTGTAGAGGTCGGTTGCCTTTGTAGCAGTCCCGCTTGTGGCTTCGGTGTACGCCGCCTGTGCCTTGCCGATGCTCTCGGCAACCGTGTCATCAAAGCCGACTGCCTTTGCATATGCCTTTGCCTGTTCCGCGGTCATACCCGCCTGTGTGGTATACTCCAGAACCGACATCATCTTGCTTTGCTGTTGTGCGTCATAGGTTTGGAGGTACTGCGCGTAGCCGAGGCGGTTGCTCTGATCGGTTGCCGCTTTGGTCGCGTCCGCTTGCAGAATCGCATTCTGCTTTGCCGCGTATGCTGCGTTGTTGGATGCATCACTGTATCCGGTGTTCGACAGCCCGGAGCGCGCCAGTTGTTCTCCCTTTTGCCCATAGTTTGCGAGCGATCGCTCATAAGCTGCGTTTGCCTGTGCCACGCTTGCATCGCGCACCTTTTTGGAATCCTGCGGGGTCTGACCGATGGAAGCGAGGTAATCCGCATACGACTTGTATCCGCTGAATCCGCCGTTCGTCAGATAGTTGCCGTATTTCAGATCCTGCGAGACCTTTCCATCCGTCAGATAATCCGCATAGGCGAGATCGGATTGTTCCTTTGCCGCCTGCTGACGGTAATAGTTGTTCAGTTGCTCCATTGCGGACTGATTGTCCGTTCCTTTTGCAACCGCCGCAACGCCGCCCTTCGGAGACGCGTCCACGGTGGCGTTACCGGACAGTGTATCCAATACCTTATTTGGGTCTTTTGTGACTGTACCCTTTACATAGTTAGCCATTTGCTCCTACCTCCTGCTTTTTCTCTGCTTTGTTTTCGGTTTTTGCCGCGAAAATTGTCGGATTTTGCCGCGATTCTGCCGCAGGTTGTTCCTGCGCGACCTGTGCATTCTGCATATCCGTCACCAGTCTGCGGAAACGTGCAACCATGATCTGCGCGTTCGGGCGGTGCGCTTTCTCCTGCAAGCGCCAGTACAGGAGCATTGTGGTCGGGTCTGCGGGGTCGCCCATCGCGCCGGAGGAAAGGTCATTGGCATTCAATTGCCACATCATATCCCGCTGTTGCTCCAGAGAGCCATTTGCCTCCACCGCAAAGGTGTAATCGTCGTTGTAGTACCACTCTCCGTGGATGGAATCGAACTCCAAGAAGGAATACCGTGAGAACACATCCACCTGCGCGTCTCCCTCGTCATCGGTATACGGCACATTGCGCGGTTCGTCCGCATAGGCGAGATACAACTCAAACATGGCTTGGTCAATATCCGCATAGGCGGCATATTTCTCCACCCGTTTGGATTCCAACCGTCCGGAGGACTGCAACACCTGTTGCTGTTTTGCAACGCCGCTCTGCGCGGTATTGTCCCGCTCTCCGACATAGCTGTCCGTGATGCCGATATTCCGCTTTGCCATTTCATACTGCCGCTCCGACTGTTGCATATCCTGTTGAATTGACATTTCACAAGTGATGCTCCCGATGCAGTCCCGCGCGATCTGTCCCTCCGGCACTTCAAGCGATTGGTCGAAGATCCCGTTTGAAATGGTAGTTGATACACCCTTTCTGTGATACTCGATTGCGCCGGAACGCATCAGCTTTTCGTGAATGCGGCTCTCCAGTTTGTTGATTTCCTGCTGTTGCGGGCGGATGACCTCGCAGTCACTCTGACCGTACAGGCTTTTCGGGATGGACACATTGCGGCGGCAGATCACGGGGAGGCGCTTGGGCTTGTAGTAGGGCAGTCTCGTGGGAGCGGTTTTGGGGCGCAGGACTTTGTGCATCTGCGGGATGATTGCGCCCGTTGCCGTCCGTTGCATCACAGGCTCTCCCGTTTCGTCGAGAACCGGCTCGTCCGCCTCTTCCATCACAGGCTCTCCGTCCTTGTAGACCGGGCTGAATGCAGGGATCTTCTTCTGCACCCGTTGCTTGATGACCGCTCCCGTGGAGGTCATCACATCCTCATATGCGTAATCGGGGAGGATAATATCCTCGGTCAGTTCCTCGTAATCCTCGTCCTGCATCTCATAATCGGGATCGGAGCATGGGTTCTCTTCGCACAATTCCTTCCGCTTGCCGCAACAACGGCAGATGTACTTCTTCCGCGCGTAGTAGTCATCCACATCCTGCAATTCGGTGTCTCCGCTCCAGACATACTTGCATACTGCGCCGATTTCGTTCCGCCAGAAGCAGGTGTACACCGTCACCACATTGTACTGCTCCAAGCCAACATCGTCATCCTCGGGATCGATGTCGGATTCCTCCGCAACACGGAGCGGGACACCGTATGTCCGCATGATGTCCTCACGCGTCATACGGGAGCGGATGAAGATGTATTCCATTTCGTTGACATCGTAAATACCCGGCTGCGGGATGATGTCGGACGGGTCGATGATCGACACCTTGCCCTCGCCGACCGTGAAGTGCGTTCGGACGCTGTTGTCGAACTCCACCAGATAAAAGGTCGCGCCGAGGGTCGGAGCGTAGAACTCGTCGGTGTTGTTCAACCGTTCAAACGGCAGCTTGTCCCGGAGCATATTCAGAAGCCGCTCGGTCGCTTTGGCGTTCCGATCGGTGTGCTGAAGCGATATGCGGGGCGTGACCTTCGGCGCGGGTATCCGCATATCTTTCTGGCTCTCAATCAGTTCGCGGGTGATATTGCGGACAACGATTGCGTCATCTGGAAGTTCCGAAGAATCATCCACCGGATCGATCCTCCTTGAACCGTTGTATTGCTCGATATTTCTTTTGTTGAGTGTCATCTGCCGCTCATAGTCGGGATGCGTTTTTGCATCCTGCATCAGCTTCTCGAAGAACTCGCGTTTATTCCCATCAATTCTCATTGGATATCCTCCTTAAAAGTATCTGTAGCCTGTGGGCGCTCCGCCCATCATTTTTTCCATAGCGGCACGGACATCGGCAGAAGCCCGACACCAATCGTCGTACATATCCTTTGTCCACAGCCGCTCCTCCCGTTCTTCGCGCTCCGGTGCGGCGGAAGTCCACGCGATCATTCCGTACCGTAGGCTGTCGCAAATGTGCGTGATGTCGTGCGGCTCGGTCATGCAGTCGGTCGGATGCTTCGGGTCGATCTGGAGCAGTGGAAGATCGTGGATCAGTCTGCGGCAGTTCCGGAAGATCTGCATCTTCGGCAGTCCGTCCGGTTGAATCCGCAGAACCGATTTGACGGAAAGCCACCCCGCCTCACGGTCATTGGATGCCTCTACGAGCGGAAGCCCCGCCGCGCGGAACAGATCAGCTTTTGTCTTGCCTGTCTCCTGCGTTCTGGAACGGATAATATCGGGTGGTGCCCATGTTGCCGCAATCTCTTCGCCGCTCTCCGTGTACTCCAACGCTTTGCCTGCCGCATCCTCGATTGTCAGATTCGGGGAGCAGAACTCTTTGTAGATGTAAACCCTCCCGTCGGGGGAGATTGCAAACCACAGCATGGCGAACATATCCAAGCCGTAGTCCAGGCAGCGGTATTTCTTCCAGTGCGCCGGGATCTGGAACGGTTCGATGACATGGATTGCCGGGTCAAACTCGGTGAAATACTGTCCCTCGATGACATCCCATCGTCCCTCCAGAAGCGTCTGCCGCAGAATCTCCGGAAGGGTCTCCATGCTTTTCAGGTATTCCGGGTCGTTCTCCATCAGATAGGCGTTCTCTGTCAGCTTGGCAGGAATGAACATCCTGCGCCTGCCGTCCTTGCCAACAAACGGTGTCTCCGGCTCTGCGGGGTCAACAAAGTTTTCCTTTACCCATGCGTGCCCAACATTGCCGGGGTTCGTGGAGAGAGCGAGAAATCGCGGTGCAGGGAAGCGACCGCGAACGCGGGAACGGAGATAGACAAACTGGTCATAGGTGAAGTGTGTCGCTTCGTCCAATCGAATCACATCGAATTCCGCGCCCTGATATTGGAAGACATCGTTCTCATTTGCGCAGTATCCGAACCGGATGGTTGACCCGTTCCAAAGCGTTCCGACGTGCTTGGAAGAATTGTACCGATACCACGGCTCTCCGGGGAAGTGCTTGAAATGCTCCTTGATGAGAGAACCTTCCAGTTCCACGAATGTCCGCCGCAACATCAGCTGTGTAGAGCCGGGGTAATCAATGGCATAGAGCAGAGCCGCAATGCACTGTGCCGCGCTCTTGCCGCCGCCTGCCGCCCCTCCGTACATGATCTCATCCACACCGCGCTCGAATACGAATTTCTCCTGCTTCGGGAGCAATTCAATATGCAGCTTCGGTTCTTCGCGCTTTCGTTTCTGCCCGGCAACCTTCTTTGCCTTCGCATACTCCCGCCGATTCAGTCCGGCAATTACGAACTTTGCGTATTCCTCTCCGGTCATTTCTTTTCCTCTTTCCTGCTGACGATAATATTCAGCGTTCCTCCGCCGGAATTCAACTCCACATTGGCTTTCTCGTCCTTTTCTCTGTACCCGTGATTTGCCGCAAGCAGGAACTTTGCAAAGCCGGGATCAAATACCCGTGTCAACCCTCCGTTGATCAACATCCGCTCCTGTATCCGCATGGATTCCACAAAAGCCGTTGCAAAGTCATCATGCTCTCTGACCCAAGCGCAACAGGCATCGGTATATGTCCCAATGCTTTGAGCGAACCGTTGCAGTGTCGGCACGCCCGCTTCCTCGCCCTCCGAATAATGCCGGAAGAACTCCAACAGCTTCCCGGCATACTCCGGCTTGTAATCTGACTTTGCCCTGACCACATTCCGAGACCCCTTTGGTCTCCCCATGCTCTCACATCCTTTCACGCGCGTAATGATCGAAAAATACTCTGTTTTTATTATTTTACAGGGATAAGAGGCATAAAAAAAGCCCCGATTGGTTCAAAATCGGGGGTAAATGGTTCAACTTTTCGTATTTTCGGAGTATTTCAGAGAAAAAGAAAAAGGACACCGAAACAGGTGTCCTTCAATCGCGGCTTTGGATTTTCGATGTAACAAAAAATGTAACAAAACGGGTCAAAATCAGTGTAAATCAGTGTAACACGGAAGCAGAGAACCACAATATCTTGTTGTGCAAGCGCGCATCATTAGCAAGATATTGTGGTTTCCGGATATTGGTGGAAGTGATGGGAATCGAACCCATGTCCGAAAACCCCTTGACACAACTTTCTTCGTGGGCAGTCTGTTTTTTATTCTTCCCGTTCGGAGACGCGAGCAGACACGCTTTTCCTCATGGTAGCACCTTTTTTCCTGACCGGTTCAGGCGCGACCGCCGATGCAGGTTCACCGCTCATTTGACGCTCAGTCCCAAGCCGCGGTACTCTTGGGAGGAACGGGTGACCCGCAGGTCACGGCACTGCTTGAATTTTACGCTTTCGCGTAAAACTCAGGCAGCCATAGCAACAGTATTGTTGTCGTTTATTATTTGTTTTGGGCAGTTTTCGAGTTTACCCGGCTCGCCACGCTTATCATGCCTCAGAATCCCCGTCGAAACCTTTACACCCCCATGCTTTCATTCTTTGACCGGTTCTCCCGATCCTATTCCATTATACACCCTTTTTCCCGCTTTGTCAAGAGAAATTTGTCAGGAGAAAAGCGCGGGAAAATAGTGTCTGACCCCTTCCGCAACGCCAAGATCGGTCTTTGCGCGGTAGGTTGCCAGCGCTTCCAGTTCCTTCGGCGAGCCTTTCATACTGACTGATGTCGGCGTAAACGCAAATGCCGCAAGATCGTTCCGACTGTCTCCGAACGAGATACACTGCTCTCTTTCGATTCCGTACCGATTGCAGAATTCCTTCAGAATCGCACCTTTATCCATTCCCTTCGGAAACAGCTCCAGATAGGTCTGCTGGCTGACCGGATTCAGGTTCGCAATCGGCTCTCCTCTGACCTCCGAAACGCCGACCGACAGCTTGGTGATGGGATTTCCTTTCGTCATTTCCGCATATTCCCGCATCAGCGCCTTCGTTTCCGCTTCCGTATAATCCCCTTCGTGGTTTGCGAAGTTGACGCGGTAAAACCGCTTCACCCCCTCCACGTTGATCCAGCATTTCCGTCTGATCGCCGACCGAAACCACGCCTGCGCTTCTTCGGGATCCAGACTGTGCTCGCTATGCCGTTCTCCGCGATAGGTATAGTCCGCTCCGCCGAAAATCGTTCCGTCCCACATAATTCCGACATCGCCCGGCGCAAAGCCGCGCGAACGCCCGGTATTGAGGATGACCTGATGCCCGGCGCTCTGAACCGTTTTCAATGCATCACGGGTTTCCGGCGGAACGGTCGTCCCGTTCAGAAAGACCGTTCCGTCAAAATCAAGAAAAAGATAACAGGTTTTGTTTGTGTCCATGCTCGGGTCTCCGTTATGATCCTTCGTATTTTCTGTCCTTGAGGTGGCGGTCGATGTCCCGGTTTGCCTGCCGCTCGGCGTCCGCTTCCCGCTTGTCGTAGAGTTTTTTGCCCCGGCAAAGTCCCAACTCCGCCTTGACGTAACCGCCCGAGAAATAGAGCGACAGCGGCACAAGGGTATACCCTTTCTGCTGAATCAGTCCTTGCAGCTTCATAATCTCCCGCCTGTGCATGAGCAGCTTTTTGTCCCGCAACGGCTCATGGTTATAGCGGTTGCCCTGCTCGTAGGGGCTGATATGAATGCCGACCGCGAACAGTTCGCCGCCCGTGACCTCGCAATAGGAGTCCTTGAGGTTCACTCTCCCCTGTCGGATGCTCTTGATCTCTGTTCCCGTGAGCACAACGCCCGCTTCGTATTTTTCGTCCACGAAATAATCGTGCCACGCTTTCTTGTTCTGCGCAATGATCTTCTGCGCCTTTTTCACTTCCGCCATGCTGTCCCCCTCAGGATTTCCGGTTGTTGAAGAATATCTCCTCGTCCGGGAAGAAAAGATTCCAGAATTTTCTCGCCATGCGGACGACGTATGCCTCGTCCTTGTCCGCCTCGGTCAGTTCCTTCAGCTCTTCCTTTTCCTCGGTCAGTTCGTTTCTCGTCTGCTCCAGTTCTTCCTTCTGCTTGAGCAGTTCATTGTACCGCATGGTGCTGCTGACGAACACCACGATGGACACGACCACGAGCACCGCGAGAAAGATTCTGACCATCAGACTCAGACTGAACTGTTTTTTTCTTGTTTTTGCCATCCTGTTCCGCCTCCTCAGCTTTTCGCAGTTTTTCAAATTCCGTTTTTGTATAGCGCAATCTTGCACGCCGCTCGCGCGCCCGATTCGCCCGCTTTATCAGTCCTGCCGCGCACTTCACAGGGAGCGCAGCAAAGTGGCAGAGATAACGAACCGCAACTTCCAGAAGGAAGCCGACCAACGCCGCCACGCGCGTAGCAAGTCTGCCGAGACTGACGTGAAACGTGCCGAATCCCGCCGCGAGAAGTCCCAGTGCGGGAACGCGTATCTTTCCGTCGAACGCCTCGTAGAAGAGAAGAACCGTTGCAACGCCCGCGACAAGGCAGAAAAGGAGATCCTCCGCAAAGATCAGCACCGCCGTGGCGCGGCGCTTTTTCGGCTCGGGCAGAACGCCCAGAATCGGCAGTCTCCGCCGCCGCAAACCGATCGGCGGTACGCCCCCCGGGAGAATCCGCGTCAGGCGCAGGCAGTCATACACCGCGCCGAGCAGAACCCCCGTGAGGAACGCCCACAGATACAGTTGCGCAATCGCTGTTTGCGAGAGATACACGGTCAGTGAAAGAGCTTTGCAAACAGCCCGCGCTTCTCGTTCTCCGCCGCAGTCGGGTCTTCGTACAGCAGACTGTCAACCACGCCGTCCACGCTGACGTGTCCCGAGTCAAGATCCAGCACGCGGACGTGCAGTCCCTTTCCTTCCACCGTCAATGTCCCCGCGCTCGTGGAGAATACCGCGCTCTCCTCGTCAAATCGCACCACGTCCTCTACGCCGCCCAACTCCAATACCTTGCGGTCGGTCAGCGACACCGTCTGAATCAGTCCGGACCTCTCTTGGTTCATCTTCTTTCCCCTCCCTCATCGGGCGTTTCCGCCCCATTGTACCTAACTATATGAGAGACAGGGCTTGTTCTATTCCGGGAGGACGCGCCAGAGGGGGGATGCGGGGATGCGTTGGGGAAACTTCTTGAAAGAAGTTTCCCCAAACCCCTT
>ERZ780149.199-NODE-199-length-81718-cov-22.849234_pt1 | contig 81718 bp, 71 predicted proteins | sample MGYA00511367_ERZ780149 | MGnify/ENA primary metagenome ERZ780149 (study PRJEB29588, sample SAMEA2153852) | human gut metagenome | biome: human gut; feature: human-associated habitat; material: faeces | place: Denmark | collected 2008/2010 ... | reverse complement strand
CCACTGCGCTTTGTGCGCCAGCTACGCAACAACACGGCGCAGTCGCTTGTACTTTCCGTCAAGCTTGCGCTCGGTGCGGTCGGCGCCTTGCGCCTCCAACTCCGAATAAGCACATTCCGTGTATAAGGACGCCTTGAATAAGTTGCCGTTTGGATAAGGCTCCGCCTTCCGCAATTATTAATTAATAATTATTAATTATTAATTTTCGGAAGTCGTATCTTCGTCCTTCACCAATTCCCTATGTTTGCACTTATGGTCGGTGCAAACGTAGTACGTCTTGTCGTCGCGCTTGACCACTTTCATAGTGTTTCCGCACTCGGGACAGAAGTACGGCGCGGGGATATCCCAGCTTATAAAGTCGCACTTGGGATAGTTGGTGCAACCGTAGAACGTCTTTCCCGCCTTGGAAACGCGTTTGCTCACGTCACCGCCGCACTTGGGACATTTCCCGACAACTTCGACGATTTTCTTGATGTTCTTGCACTTGGGATAGTTGGGACAAGCCAGGAACGGACCGTATTTGCCGTGGCGCACGACCATTTTTGCACCGCATTTGTCGCAAATCACGTCACTTTCCTCGTCAGGCATATAACTTCCGCCGCCTTGTTTTGCCGCACGTTCCACAAACTTCATAAGTCTCGGATAGAACGCACCGATGAGCTCTTGCCATTGTTGATTGCCGTCCGCAACTTTATCTAGCGCGCCTTCGAGACGAGCAGTAAAGTTGAGGTTCATTATATCGGGGAAATTCTTTTCCATATACTCGCAAACCGCCTCACCGAGTTGCGTCGGAGCAATTGCCTTTTGCACTTTTTGGGTATACTCCCTCTTTGCAAGGACGGAGATTATGCTTGCATACGTGCTCGGACGGCCGATACCGTTTTCTTCAAGAGCCTTGACAAGCGTTGCGTCGTTGTATCTCGCCGGCGGTTTGGTGAATTTTTGTTCGCAAGCCACGTCGTCGAGATTGAGGTGTTCGCCTTCGTTGAGGTCGGGCATGGTGTCGAGTTCTTTATCTTCGTCATTCTCTTCCACCGTTTGCGAATATACGGCGGTGAATCCCTTGAATTTGACGCTCTTGCCTCTCACGACGAAACCGAGTTTATCGCCGTCTTTTTCGCCGACGATATGCACTCTCATCGTGTTGTATTGCGCGGGAGTCATTTGCGACGCCATAAAGCGTTCGTACACGAGTTTGTAGAGTCTAAACGCGTCTCTGTCCATCTTGCCTTCGAGAGATTTAGGCGTGCGGTTGAGGTCGATAGGTCTTATAGCCTCGTGCGCGTCTTGGGCATTATCGCTGGTTTTATATATGTTTTGCACCTTCGGGGCGTATTCGCTTCCATAGTTTTGAGCGATGTACGCAAGTGCTATTTTTGCAAAATCGGGAGAAATACGTACGCTGTCGGTACGGATATAAGTGATGAGCGCGTGTTGCCCCTCACCCTCGATGTTTACGCCCTCATAGAGTTGTTGCGCCACTCTCGACGTCCTTTCGGCAGTCATATTGAGCTTATGGCTTGCCTCTTGTTGCATCGTACTAGTGGTAAACGGCGGAGCGGGTTTTGACGAAGAAACGCTCTTTTTCACCTCGTCCACGCGGAAGTCGCTTGTCTTCATTCGATCTGCGATTGCGTACGCTTCGTCTGCGGAAGTCGGCTTGATTTTCTCACCGTTTCTATCGTTGAGCGATGCGTTGAAAAGGTTCGCTTTGGTCTTTTTTGCGCCGTCTTTGAGCAAAAGCGCGTTTATAGTCCAGTACTCTTCCGGCTTAAAATCGCGTATCTCTTTTTCTCTGTCCACTATCATTTTTAGAGCGGCGGATTGTACGCGTCCCGCAGACAAACTCGGCTTGAGTTTGCGCGAAAGTATGGGAGAAATTTTGTAGCCCACAAGTCTGTCAAGCACGCGTCTTGCTTGTTGGCTGTTGACGAGATCCATATTGATCTCGCGCGGATTTTCCATAGCGGCACGCACCGCTTTGGGGGAAATCTCGTAGAACTCTATACGCACCTTATCGCCCTTTACGCCGAGCGTGTTTTTCAAGTGCCAAGATATAGCTTCACCTTCGCGGTCGGGGTCGGTTGCGAGGTACACTTTGTCGTACTTCTTCACTGCTTGTGAAAGTTGTTTTATGGTTGATTCCTTGTCCGGCGTGACGATGTATTGAGGTTTGAACCCGTTGTCGACGTCGATACCCAAAGAGCGCGCAGGCAAGTCGCAAACGTGACCTTTGGACGCAAGCACCGCGACGTCGTTGCCAAGATACTTTTGTATCGTTTTGGCTTTGTGCGGTGACTCGACTATTATGAGTTGTTTCATTATGTCTCCTTGGGGCATTGCCCCCTACAAAAATTTCTTTATCGCTTACGCAAGTGCGTAATAGTTGCCCGCCGTCTTTACGATAAGCCCCTCTATTTCGAGGTCGAAAAGCACGGACGTAAGTTCGCTAACGTTGAGACCGGTAAGTTCTATAAGGTCTTCCACGTGGCGTTCCTCACCTTTGAGGTATTCGAGAATTTGATTTTGAGTGAAATCGAGTTCTATCGTCTTTTTCTCGACGACTTCTCTCGATATATGCATAGCGTCAAGCACATCCTCTGGTTTTATGACGAGCGCGTGTGGCATTTCTCTCAAAAGTTCGTTATTGCCCGCACTTTCCTCGTCGTAAATATTGCTCGGCACGACGAATATATCTTTTCCTTGCTCTATTGCAAGCCTTATCGTGATGAGCGATCCGCTCTTGGTTGCCGCTTGCGGTAGAAACACTGCTTCGCCAAGTCCGCTCACGATGCGATTGCGCTCGGGAAAATGATATTGAAGAGGCTTCGTTCCCATCGGATATTCGCTGACTGTCGCACCGCCGTTTGCAAGCACGCTGTCCATAAGCCCTCTGTGTTCAGCAGGATAAACGACGTCAAGTCCGCACGCAAACACCGCAACCGTTTCAGAGCCGTTTTCCACGCACGCTTTGTGCGCAATTGAGTCTATTCCTCTTGCAAAACCCGACACTATGCAAAGTCCCGCTTTTGCAAATTCTCTTGAAAACTCTTCCGCCACCTTTGCGCCGTATCTCGTGGGACGGCGTGTGCCTACCACGGATATGCATCTCTTTTTGAGAGCGGACACGTTGCCTTTTACAAACAACAATAGCGGTCTGTCGTAGACTTCGGCAAGTTGCTCGGGATACTCGTCGTCGTAGCAAGTGATATAGTGTACGTCCCTCTTTTTGAGATCCTCGACGATGTCGTCCACGCTTTGCAGTTTCTTATAAAAATCCGTTGCGTGGTCGTCGCCGAGAATTTTGAAAACGATATCCTTTGCATCTTCCGTGCCGATTTCGTCAACGTCGATTGTATCGAGCAATACGGTTTTCTTTTTCAAAGAAAGCTCCTCGACGCACGATAGCGCAAGCAAAGTTTTGCTTGTATGATCTTGTCCGTCCATCAACTGTACTTCCTATCCAGTCCTCTATACTGAATTGCCTCGGCAATGTGCGCGGGCAATATGTTTTCTTCGCCTTCGATATCGGCAATCGTCCTTGCCACTTTTAGTATGCGGGTCGTGCCTCTTGCGCTCAAATTGAGCTTGTCGAACGCCTTTTGCAAAAGTCTTTCGCAATCTTTGTCGATTTGGCAATACTTTGCGAGTTCGCGCGAGCCCATCTCGGCGTTGGTCATAATTCCGTCGTTTGCAAATCTTTCTCTTTGCAGTTTGCGCACTCTGTTTATGCGCTCTTTGATTTGCGCCGACGTCTCACCGCTTTGCTTTCCGCGAAGTTCGTCGTAAGTGATATTATCAACTTCGATTTGCAAATCTATTCTGTCCATAAGCGGACCGCTGAGTTTGGACACGTAATTGTGTATTTGCGAAGGGGTGCAACGGCAAATTTGATTTTTTGAGCCGTAATTTCCGCACGGACACGGGTTCATACTCGCAACAAGCATAAAGTTTGCGGGATATTCCGTGGTTTGTTGCACTCTCGATACGGTGACTTTCCTGTCTTCGAGCGGTTGACGCAACGTTTCCAACGCGTGGCGCGAATACTCGGGCATTTCGTCAAGGAAAAGTACTCCGTGGTTTGCGAGGCTCACTTCACCCGGTTTTGCCTTTGCGCCTCCGCCGACGAGCGCGGGAACGGTAGTCGTATGGTGCGGAGTCCTGAACGGGCGCGTCGTAACTATACCGATATTGCTATCGAGTATGCCCGCAACGCTGTGTATTTTGGTCACTTCGATTGCCTCTTCAAATGTCATCTCGGGCATAATCGTGGGAACACACTTTGCAAGCATGGTTTTGCCTGCACCGGGCGGTCCTATCATAAGAACGTTGTGTCCGCCGGCAACCGCGATTTCCATTGCGCGTTTCGCAACCGTTTGTCCCTTCACATCCGCAAAGTCCACGCCATAGCCGTGACTCACGCAAGCGGATTCGTAAGTGGAGGTGGGCACTTTTTCGTACACCACGCCGCTCAACATCTCCACGACGTCGCGGAGCGTGGGCAAAGCGTACACTTCTATACCCTCTATGAAACTTGCCTCTCTTGCGTTCTCTTCGGGGATAATAAACTTCTTATGCCCCTCTTGCATTGCCGATATAAGAAGAGGCATAATTCCGTTGACGTGGCGTAGTTGCCCGTCAAGCGAAAGTTCTCCGATAATCACGTAGTTTTTGTAAGATTTGTTTTCGATTTGTCCCGTCGCAGCCATAATGCCGAGAGCCACGGGCAAGTCGAATGTAGGGCCTTCTTTCTTGGTGTCCGCGGGCGCAAGATTGACAATTATGCGCTTTGCGGGATATTGAAATCCGCTATTCTTAATTGCCGAGCGCACACGTTCTTTGCTTTCCTTGGTCGCAGTGGACGCAAGTCCCACCATATCGTATCCGGGAAGCCCGCTGTTTATGTCGATTTCGACGTCGACGGCGTAACCCGTCAATCCGTCGAGAGCGTAGCTTGTAAGTTTTGCCAACATACGCAATTCCCCATATATATATTATAAGTCTATTTATATTAGCATAAGCGTGCAAAAAACGCAATAGTATTTATCCCTCGCATTCTCGCAAAACGGGTATGTAATATATATCCAAGGCATTAGATACCGCAAAAAAATATTTTTTCCGTTTTCACTGCTTTTCCTTACCAAAAACGATAAATCTCAAACGTTAAACTACGATTAAATTTTTAATACGGAATATTCCACAACTTGCGCCTACGGCTAGATTGCCACGCATACGCTCGCAATGACATAAGGAAGAATAGAATAACCCATAAATGCGCCAAAGGCGCACACACCAAGCAAGCGATATAGCGAAACTGTGGCAAGATTTTTTATCCTTGCTATACTGATAGCGTGTATCGGTTACTTGGTTAAGAGCAATAAGGCAAGCGTGGCAGTAGACAATGAACTTGTGAGCTGTCTTTGCCACAGCGACGACTTTTGCGGATATTCCACAACTCGCACAAAGTGCGACTATCACTTGCCGACAGGCAAATATCACTCTCGCTACGCGAGAATATTACTTGTGCGAAGCACAAATATCACTGCAACAAAGTTGCAATATCACTAGACGAAGATAAAAAATAAGGCACAAAGCGTGCCTTATTTTTTATCTTCGTCTAACAGTTTTCGCTTCTCTTCTTCGGTTAAATCGTCGAGTGAAACGCTTTTCTTGTTCTTCTCTGTTTCAAGTGCGACTTTGTCTCTCACAAATCCCGCCACGATAAGTCCGAACACTATGCAAAGCGGTATCACCACCAGCACCACGTATCCGTACCAATGGGACAAAAATTGTCTCAACCCTCCCACGAAAACGCTCTTTTTGACATATTTTGCCTTGACGTTTTCAGGCTTCAGTTGCCACTCGTCCGTTTTGGTTTTTCCGTCGTAGAGTTTGTCTCCGGCGGTTTTGATATAGTCTATCGTGCCGTCGTCGTTGCGTACGATTTCAACTATCCTATGCGTCTCGTTATATCCTTTGAGAGGTCCGCTCGGAGCGGTGAAAGTGATTATATCCCCCTCTTGCAAAGCGTTTACGTTGTCAACCTCTTTGCATAGGATAACTTCACCCTTTTCAATCGTTCCGCTCATACTGTCGGACAGCACGTCGTACATATAGTATCCGAAGATTTTGCTCTCTCCGCCGGCCTTTTGTTGCACGAGCATAACGGCAACCGTAACCACCAAAAATACGAATATCAAAGCAACAACGACCGTTGATACGACGTTGTATATCTTCTTTGCTTTGCTTATATTCTTTTTAGTCTCGGTTTTGCTCGTTTTCATCGTAAAATTGCCAATGCCACGTTATTTTGACCAATTGTGACGTGATTTTTCTTTTTTATAGCGTTCGTGCGCACCGACGGTGCGCACGTTTTTTTACTCTTCGTCGTCGCGGTTTTCAGGCTTTGCACTTATATCGAATGTGTCACCGAACGGGTCTACTATTCCGCTCCCCGACTTGAATTTGATACCGCCGACGGAAACTTTATCCTCGTCGATTGCGTCAAAACGGCGCTCTTTCCCGCTCGGCAAAGTGTATTTTTGGTTGAGAGTCGTAGCACTCAACGCCCATGGGTCTTTCTTCTCTTTTTTCTTTCTCGGTGCTTTGGGTTTTTGTTCGGTTTCAACCGCTTTTTGCTCCGCTTCGACGCTCGGTTTCGCATCGTTTTCAACACCCGTTCGAGCACTGTCGCTTTGAGTCGTTTTCGACTCTTTGACAACTATGGATTTTTCCTCTTCAACGGCTTCTTCTTTCGTCTCCTCCGCCTTGGGTTTACGAGTGTATTTTCTCTTAGGTTTTTGCTCGGTTTTCTCACCGTCGAGCTTGCCGAGGTTGGCGTTTCCTCCCCACAAAACGGGCTTGGTTTCGCCTTTGAGACTTATTCCCATACCGTCGGTATTTTCAATTCTACCGCCGATATTTATGCGCATTTCGGACACGGGTTTCACCGTCTCTTCTTGCTCGATTTCTTGATTATTTTCAAGCAAATTTTCACCGCCGTGTACCGTGTCGTTGACGGTGCTTTCTTCGCTGTTTACTACGTTTTCAGCGGTTTTCTCGTCGCTCGTTTCACTCTCTTGCACTTTTGCCTTACGGGTATATTTTCTCTTGGGTTTTTGCTCGGCTTTTTCGGCTTCGAGATTGCCCAGAGAGGTGTTTCCGCCCCATAAAACGAGCTTATCGTCGTCCTTGACGTGCACGTCACCCACCGCAACTTTGCTCTCGTCGACCGGCGTGAGATTTATGCGACGTTTTTTAATTCCGTCGTCTCCCCACAGGTTGGCTTTGGTGTCTTTTGCAAGACGAATTTCGGGCTTCCTGTCCGTATTTTGAGTGCTTCTGTTTCCGTCTTGAACGTCGGCGTTTTCAGCCTCGTTTTGCACAGAATTTTGCGCAATTTGAGCGGATTGTTTTGCAATGGAAAAGTCTCTCTTTTTGCGTACTCTGGACACGAGAGGCACATCGTTTTCGAGTGGCATAATCGCATCGATTTTGTCAAGATGTTCGTCGATTTTGGCGTCTCTTTCCGCCTTTTTGGCGCGCGTTTGCTCCATCTCGTCGATTGCTTTGTTGATAGCCTCTGTGTTTTTATCTTCGAGTTCGAGATTTTCCTTTTTATCGACTTTGATAGCTTCTTTGCGCTTTCTTGCTTCTTCTTCGCTCTTTTCTCTTGCGATTTTTGCTTTTTGATAGCTGAACGGATCCATTCCGAGTGCGGAATCGTCGATATCGGCACCGTTCTTTTCAAGTTCTTCACGTTGCTTTTTGAACGCGGCGGCACGCTTTTCGATATCCTCTCTGCGACGGCGGATACGTTCTTGTCTGTCTCTCTCTTCAAGTTCTTCTTGCTTGATACGACGATAAGACGTAAGGCAACGATCGATTGCGTCCTTGACCTTGATGATTTCTTCTTGCTTGATTTTGTCGTCGTCGGGACGCTTGAAAATCTTGCGCACTTCAAAGAGGTGTTGATCGAATTTTTCCGCATCGGGTTCGAGGTCGACCTCTTCTTGGTCGGCTTTTGGCGGCATTTCCTTGAAACGTTCCACTTCAACGGGGCGTTCAACAACCACTTCTTTTTCTATTTCTTGCGGTTTTTCAACCTCTTTTTCTATCTCTTCTTGCTCGATTTCCGGCTCTTTTTCTTCGGGTTCGGGCGGAATTTCCTTGTCGGCGTCCTCTTCTTCTTTGGGCTTCACCTCTTCGATATTCTCTTGCTCGTCCTCGTTTTCTTCCTTATTGTCGAGTTTTTGAGCGTATTCGTCACGGTCGATTTCGTCTTTTTGGAAGTCCATTTGACCGACGCGCATAAAGTCGGCAAAATCCTTGTCCTCCATGTCGAAATCCGTCTCGCATTGGTCGTACAAGCTCTCAAACACCATCGTGTTGAGCGTTATCATACTGCGAAGACGTTTTGCACTGTCGTCCTCGATGTCGTACTCTTCCACCTCGTCGGACGTTGAAAAACCGGCCGTTGCCTGATATGTTTCGACGAATTGCCACAAAGTCAACGCTTTTTTGAAGTTGGGTTCTTTCAAAATGACGTTGGTACGCATAATCGGCGGTCTTACGGGCGCGGAATTGCGCATGGATTTTGCAAAAGACGAGGACAAAAAGTCCGTGATAATGCGGTCAATCTTTGCAACGCGCTCGATTTTGGTGAGCGTATCCGGATCGAGTCGCATAACCTCGTCGAAACTGAGTTGAGCAAAATATTCCGTACGATAAGTAATCTTTTTGCTGGGCAAATTGAAACGGGACTCTATATCGAGTTCCAAAACGTCTTGCGTTGCAGACGCCTTTTTGATCTTGTCGTAACGCATCGTAACGAAGTCTTTAAGCTTCAACAAAAGCGTGTAAATAAAGCGGTTTTCGTAAATCTCAAAGGACTCTTCTTTTGTGATATTGAGGATTTTGGACGGTGTGACGTCACCCGTCTTTTCGTCCACCTTGGAGATCATATTGGTGTGCTGCGCGAGGTATTTAACGGACTCCGTAGAAATACTTCTTGCAAGCGAAACGTCCACGATATCCTCTTCTTGCACGATAAATTTACGAGGATTACGGACGATGGTGTCGAGGTTTGGCAAAATGCTCTCTATGGTGTCAATCCAGTCAATGGATATGTCTTGAATCAGGCGTTTTTTTGCCAATTTAAACACGGAAGACCCCTTCTCGACACGTTTTTTGAATTGCTCATAAAAGCCCTCCTTGTCGAGAACGGAAACAATCTTATCTGCGTACGCTTTGTACACTTCTCTTGTGATTTTGTTGTCTTCCATATTCTATTCTCTTTGTTTTTTATCCTAATAGAGTGCGTCGTAACTCCTCTAAATACAATGCCCCCTCTTTCCGGACACGCCGGAATTTCTCCCGCCACTCGTATAAGGGCATTTCTCTACAAGAGTGTTCGTCGCTCGCGGGAGAGACAACGGCACTCGCATAGATAAGTATCGTCCCCTCGTTATGCCACTGCGCTTTGTGCGCCGGCTACGCAACAACACGGCGCAGTCCTTGTACAATCGTCAAGCTCGGCACTTATCCGCTCGCCACCTTGCGGTTCGAGTTCCGTCTTCGAAGAGGCACATTCCGTTAATAAGTACGCTCCGAATTAGCACATTCCGTTAATAAGAGCGCCAAATAATGCGTTTTAGACTAAAATGCAGTATCGAGATGAAGAGCAAGGAAGCGTGCATCCGATAAAAAACCCAACGTACTATGCGTACGTGATTTTTTAGCTGAGGCGCGCTGACACAGCTATTCGCTCGATAATGTATTTTAGAACAACTTCTTCAAGCGGTTGATGTATTCTTTACTCTCTTGCATATTCTCTTCCCCGAACAACTCGCTGAGATAGAGGATAAGTCCGTCGATTTCGTCACGGATGTAGGAGAGGTTGAGTGACTCGAACTTACGGAATATCTTGTTGCAGAGGACGTAGTCGAGACCGTCGATTTCGGTACCGCCACAACCGACGTAGGACGGAACGAACTCTTTGAGCTGTTTCACGATACGGTTACCAAACGCAAGGCGGAAGTGTTCGATGACGTAGTCGTCAAGTTTGTTGACCTTGTCAAGAACGTCTTGCGAGACCTTGTAGACCTCTTGTGACTCTTTGAACATAGCCTCGAGGTGCTTGTAGCTAATGAAGATATTATCCGCCCACGGAGCGTCGAAAGGCACGCCCTTGCTGTTGATGTTGATAGGCATAGCACGGTCGTAAACCTTATCCGATATAGCGAACGTCGAGTCGTCGTTGTTTGCCGTACCGATAAACCACATATTTTGCGGAAGTCTGAAACGGCCTTTGTCGATATGTTTGGGGTCGTTTGCCCAGCCCGACGGCACGAGGTCGACAATCCATTCGTCACGGGACGGCATTTCGAGAATTGACAACATTTCCGCGAAATAGTACTCGACACGCGCGATGTTCATTTCGTCGAGGACGGTGAGGTAAATCTGGTCGTTCCACGTAGCCTCGTACATCTTTTTCAAAACCTCGGTTTCGTTGAAACGCTTGGTGAATTCGTTGAAGTATCCGAAAAGCTCGGTGCGGTCACGCCAAGACGGTTGCACGGACGCGATCGTCGCGGGGTTGTTGAGGAATATACCCATAGCGTGCGGAAGCGACGTTTTACCGGTACCTGAAATACCTTGCAAAATCATAAGACGAGAGGTGGACATACCCGCGATAAACAGCCTTATGATACGCGGATTGTAATACAATTTCATACGCGAGCAAGCAAAGTTGCGGAAACGGTCGCAAAGCTCGGGCAAAGTGATCTCGTCGTCGTAAACGGGCGGAACGTAATTCTCGTAGATTTTGTCGATTTCGGTGAGTTTGTAAAAGCGCGATTCTCCCGTCGGTGATTGTTCTTCTTTCTTTTCGCCTTCACCCTCTTCTTCGCCCTCGTAATTGCCGATATCGCTGACGCGCATACCGAGAATTCTATCCTTTTCGGCGGACATTTTGATGATTTGCTTTTTGAGATTGGCACATTCTTCGACGAGGTCTTGCGGAAGCACTTTCGCCTTGCTGATACGCACGAGTTTGCGAATACCGAGCGCGAGCAAAACGATGACCGCCACGATTGCCGCCACTATGAGAATGATAAATATGATGGCAACCGCCCACTCCCCCGCGCCGAAATACTCGGTGTAGTTCTTGAAAGCGTCGGCGTAGCCGTCGTTGTAAAAGATGTGAATTATACCCCAAAAAATACTTCCGATGCCCTTATCGTAGAAAGCACCCAAAAACGCTTTGAGAAATTCAAATACAAGATTAATATTCATACTGTTTGCTTATATAAGGTTCGGTTCGGCCCGACTCCCTTCGGGCAACCGACTCCCGCCGAGCGAGAGATTTTGCACGATAGCGATTGCGCCCTGTCGCAAGCAATAACAACGAAGAAATTTGGGGGCGCGGGGGTATTCGATTTGCACTCGTCAGATCGGAATAACTCCCCTATTATCGCCACTTTATATCAAAGATATAAAATCGGCAAAAAAAGTATAGCAAATCGCACGCGTGAAAAGCACACGCGTGCGAAAAATTGCATTATTTCTTGTCTTCCGATACGTCTTGCGTATCGTCGATTTCAACGTCTTGAGCAGGCTCTTCGTTGATATCGTTGACGGTGGCGTCTTCACTTGCGCTCGTCTCTTGTTCTTTTGCCAAAGACGCAAGATACTCTTGTGCAAGACGACGTTTTTCTTCGTCCGAAAGACTGTCAACCGTGACAACTTGCTCTGCTTGAACTTTGCGTTGATTTTCAAGTTTCGCAATGACGAGAGTGCGGATAAGCACAAATGCGTAGAGGACGAACAAGAGTATCAACGGCAACACTACGATGCAGAAGAAACGCACGTCTTTGCTTGCGCCAAAGTGCTCGGTGTCTTGTATCCAGTTGGAGAAAGCACCGCAACCTTTGAGCATCTTGCCTTCAACTGCTGTGCCGTCCTCTTTGACACTGCCCCATGTTGCAACAATAGCGCTGATGGAAACAGTAGCATCGCAACTATCGACAACCTCTTTCGAAGGGTTATCTTTGGCAAGTTCTGCGGCAACATCTTGCCAGCTTCCGCTTTGATTGTCGCCTCTTGTGACAACGGAACTAACAACAGTATTTGTTGCGTCGGTATAATTTACTTTTACAATTCTGTGGGTATTGAAAACATAGTGGCTACTGATAATCGTTTTATAAGTTACGACTTGACCAACTTGCAATTTTAACATATCTCTATCTCTGTCAAACTTGTCTGTAATCAAAACATCGTTTGCCGTAAACGTCGGCGACATAGAGTCCGATGCGACGTTCATATAAATCTTGTCTCCGAAACGAGTGAGATGATCGTCGTTTGCACCGGCAATGGTAAATATTGCCATAACGAGTGCAAATATGATGACAATCACGCAAACGGCGGTGGTAACCCAATTGAGAATGGTGCGCACTTTTTGTTGCTTGGGGGTGAGTTCCTTCTTGCCGTTCTTGGCAGAAGCAAGTTTTTCCTTGATGTTCATAATAACCTTCCTTTGATGCTCCTCTGCCCTCAACCCAAGACTTATTGCCGTATGCCACGCCAAAGGCGAGGCCGTGATGAGAACAAATGCTATTGACGTCACCGAGCCATACTTATTGTCATTCAACAGAGCTCTCCGCTCCGCTTTGCTCGAATGATTTTGCTGTGCGTATAGTTATAACTATACATATTGATTTTAACTTATCTAAACGAAGATGTCAATAGCAAATTTTATCAATAGCATATTTCGTTTGTAAACTTTAATTTTTATTATTGTATCGCTTGACTACAAACGAAGTTAAGCCGAATTTTAGCAAAAAAAATAGCTCGGAACAACCGAGCTATTTTTTATCGAATATGAATCTAATTATGCTTATGCAATTTCATACATACCTTTGTTTACAGACAAGAATTCAATCTTGATTAAAGAACTTGCTTCGGCGTTGGTTACGCAGTCGCTGTCCGGACCGCAAATGTAGATAATGAGATGAAGTTGTTTCAATCCTTCAATACCTGTTTTCGCATAAGTTGTTGCATCGGTAGCTGGTTGCAAAGGAATCCAAACAGTTGCGTCACCTTTTGCAAAATCGGTAATTGTTTTGGATGCATAAGGTACGTTCTTTTCGCCAATATGCTCTGTAGGCGCAGTCGGTGCTTTCAAGCCACTGATAGGGTCGCCGGCTCTGCTATTGCCATAGACGTCAAGTTCCGTATAGTTTGTTCCGTCAAAAGAATATGCAACGTGAATTGCAGCGTTCATACCGAGAGATGATGATGTGTTGTTGTTATCAATAGTTACGAGACAGCCGAAGCTCAATACATCGCTTTTTGCCGCAGAAACACCAAACACAACGTCAAGATAATTATCATTTCTAACAGCCGCTTCATACGTTCCTGCAGAAATAGTGCTACCGTTGCCCGCTGCAAGCAATGCAGTTTCATTAACATCGAACCCTTTAGTTACAGACGTGCCTTCACCTTTAGTATAAGCAGTTGGCGTGCCTTTCATTTCCGCACCTTCGCCGGTAACACCAGTAAAAGTATATACTGCTTTTGAGATTCCCTCGAGATTCAGTCCGGTATTTACCGAAAGACCAAGACCGTCGGTTACGCCTGTCCACGTACCGCGATTACCAGTAGATACAGTTGCATTATACTCTGTTTCGTCACTCACAAAACTTGCCCATTGTGGACTTGTCACAATAGAATTGGTTTTGCTGACACCGATAACCAGGTCGGATGCTGCAGAAACCTTAAATGTGATGTCGCTAACAGATGCAGAACCTGTTGCCGTAAACCAAGCGTAAGTAGCGGTTGTGAGAGATGCAATCAAGACAACAACCATAACGACTGTTGAAATAATCAAACCTTTCTTTTTCATCGTTTTTCTCCTTATCGAGCACCAAGCCCCTTTCTAAAAACTTGATACCCTATATGTTTTATTTTTTGTTTTCAATATTAATCGGTTGCGCGGTTAGCAAAGCAAAAACCTATGCGTGGCTCTTGGCTATACGCACACTTGCGTGTTGCCATTGCCACGGCGACGGTTTTTGCTTAAAAGGTCAATGATACGCATAGTTTCTATCAGACCTCAGCAATTTGCCGTACGCTTCACTGCTTTTCACATCACATTATATGCGCACGGGTGCGTGCACATACGACTGTTTATACACGAATTATAAATCTTTTATGCAATCGTGTCAACACCAAAATAAATTTTTCTTTATATTTCGCTATATTTTGCTGTCAAAACTGCCGTTTTATTTACATCAATTGTACGATTTCCATACATATTTGCGTTTTTGTCGGTTTTCTTATTATGTATATTTATGCATTATTTTGCATTATTATTCAGTATTTACCGCTTTTATGCGCTTTATATCACTTAATATACATTTTATATAACATCGCACGCACTTGTGCGCCCTTATGCGCGCTCCCGCACGACGCACGCACACGAGAATAAAAATTTTTTAATAAAAGTGTGCCTTATAGGCTACTTTTATTAAAAAGTGATATTCCCGCTTTGCGAAAGTTGTGGAATATTCCGCATTTCGCTACGCTGGATTCCCACGGTCACTTCGTTCCCTCTGAATGACAGTTGGTGGGACACCCACACCCGATTTTCATTTCTCCTTACGTCATTACGAGGAGCAATGAATGTTGCGACGTGGCAATCTAGGCGTAAGCCGCACTACTCTTTCATCAAATCAACCCATTGCGGATTGAGCGATTCAATAAGTGCGTTCTTTTTCATTCTCGACCAACTTTTGATTTGCTTTTCTCTTGCAATGGCATCTTCGGCAGAGCTAGTTTCTTCTACATACACAAGTTTGTACGCATTATACTTTTCGGCAAATCCCGATACTGCTTTTGAGCGATGCTCAAAAGTGCGACGCGTAATATCGTTTGTTACTCCGGTGTACAGCACGCTATTCGTATGATTTGTCAAAATATATACCCACATATTTACACTTTTCGCTACGCTGGATTCCCACGGTCACTCCGTTCCCTCGGAATGACAGTTGGTGGGACACCCACACCTGATTTTCATTTCTCCTTATGTCATTGCGAGGAGCATTGAAATATGCGACGTGGCAATCTAGCCAAAGGCGCATTTCGCTACGCTGGATTCCCACGCTACGCTCGGAATGACAAGAGGAATATTCTATCTAGCACGTTTTATATCAATTTGCAACGAACTATGCGTAAATGAGTTGACGGGCAAATGCATCTAACGCAGTTATTCGCCGTTTAGCACGTTTTATATCAATTCGCAACGAACGACAGTCCCAGCTTGCAATATCCGCCGAGGCGGGAGTCGTTGCAATCGAAGTCACTGCCTTCAAGCCAAATGCAAACGTAGCAGTACATTATGTCACCCACGGCAAGTTCGCTATCGCGTTGGAAAACGTATTGGTCGGAAGCAAACGGAGTCGTGGCAAAATAGCCCGCCTCCACTGCTTTGGCTTTGTCTTCGGCGGTTGCCAAAGTCTCGTTTTCATACCTTGCGAGGCTGAAATCGGGTTTGTCCGAACCGACCGGATACGCAACGTATTCGAGATACCCTTCTTCCGCTGTGCGCTGTGCGTTTATCGCGGTCGAGGCAAGGCGCGGATTGTTGCTGAGCGACGCGTATATATCGATATCGGCAACGGGATTGCTCTTGTAGGACTCACCCCACATAACACGCACCGCATCGTGAAGCTTGTATTTGTCAAACTCAAGACTCATTGCGTATTGAACGTATGCGGGTTCCGTGCCGGTGTTTTTGAGCATAAAGGAGAAACATATATATTTTTCTCCGTGCATAATGCCCGTTTGGATATCTTCTGCCGTGAGCATTTGCGCCACGTCTTGGACGGTGGCAATCTGCTCTCGATCGTAAATCTTGTTGTAGCTCAAATCCCACATCTGTTTCGGACCGCCGACGTTGAGGTACGGAGTCCAATACTCGTTGTCAACGGACAAAGATATGGATTTTTCCTTATTGTTGGAGCTTGCGGTAATGCGCACGCTGTTCTCCTCGATAAAGAGCAACATAACGTACACCACCGACGTCACGATAAGCGAAAACACCAGCAAGATAAGCATCGCGCGTTTGAGTTTGCGACGAGTCTCTTCTCTCTTGACCTTTTTTGACGCAACGATAGAGTCTTCCCACTCTTTTTTAAGACGGGATTGTTCCTTTTGGGCGTCTTTGGCGGACTTTTTGTCGCCTTTGCCCTTTTTGGCAGACTTTTGAGGCTCGGACTCGACTTGCTCGGTCGACTCAGCGATGTCCTCGCTATCTTGCGGATTGGTGTTTTGAGTTTGTTCTTCGCTCATTTGTTTTCTCTATATCAAGTTAGAAACGATGATAAGTTCCGTCGCCGGCAAAGTAACCGAAAGGTACCCATTTGCCTATCGTATCGTCAAAGTAGCCGTTGTCCACGATTTCGCCGTTTTGGTCAGTGTACGTATAATCAATCCACCTACCCTCTTCGTCAAAATATCCGTCGTAGACGTTGCCGTCTTTGTCAACCCATTGTGCGTTTTCGTTGTAGTGTCCTTCCTTGCTGACGTCAAATTGTTCGTATTCTACCCAATTGCCGTCCACGTCGAAGTATCCGTTGAAGACATTTCCGTCCTCGTCCACCCACTGACCATTGTCGTTGTATTTGCCGACGAGATCGGGTTCGTCCTCGCTCTTGCTTTGTATATGCATCGTCACGCCGAAGCCTTTCATACCCGTGCCCATACCGAGCCCGCCAAACATACTGTCGTTCTTATATTCGTCAAACAACTTCTTCTCGCCCTCGAAATCCGCTTTGATTTTCTTGGGTTTCTTGGGTGTGGCAAAACCGCTCGGAGTTTCCGGTCTTATAGGCGCGGCAACGCTGTTTTCTTGCTCGTCGACGACGATTTCTTTCTTTTCCGCCCTTTCTTTCTTGGGCTTCTCTTCGACCTTCTCGACTTCCTCGAATTTGCGGTCTACGCCGAGTTCGCTCTTCTTTTGCGACGCAAACGACAATGCAAGCGCACTTTGCACGTCACCCTCGTATCTCATACGCGACATCTCGGTGATGAGCTTCTTGTCTTGCTCTCTCGTATCGTCGGGCTTTTGATTGATAAGTCGCGCTTGCGCTTCCAATCTCTCTTCCGCCGCCTTCTTGGCGTTGAGCTTTTGTTGTTCCAGCCTTATTTGATAGGGAGATTTTGCAAGTTCCGGTCTCGGTGCGCTCGGCATAACCTTACTTCCGTCCTCCGCTTGCGCTCTTTCTATTGCCGCTTTGCGCAATGAATCGAGTTCCGCATCTTCGGCTTTCTTCTTTGCGTCAAGGTCCTTTTGCAGTTTTTTGAGATACGCTTCCTTTTCCTTGCCTGCGGGTGCTTTCACTCCCAAAAACTCGTTGGTAACCCAGCGAGAAAGTTTTGATACCGCTCTGCCCGTCATAAGTTTGACGCCCTCACGCTTGTATCTTGCGTATTGAGCGGGAGAGTCCACACCTTCCATAATAAAGCCGATTTTGTTTGCTTTGCAGAAATTCACGAGCATAGCAAGCACTTTCTTTTTGTTGGGCGTTGCGTCAAAGTACTGTGACTCGCATCTCAAATAATCGAAATTGAATTCACTGAACACGTCGAGCGAATTGTAATCTTCACCGTACGCAGATGCGCAAATCTTGTAGCCCGCCTTGCGCAAACGGTTGTAGCGCGCTCTGCCCTTTTCGTCCAAAGACACGAGCGAACTCACGAAAAACGAGATTATCAAATTGTTCTTTTTGTAGCCGTATTCTTTGAGCAAGGTTAAAAGAATGTCGAAATCTTTGTCGTTGTCCAAAAAACGCGTGGACACCGCAAGGCAGTACGTGACGTCGGGAATAAGAAAATTTTCGCGCATAACGAGGTCATAATTGCGCAGTTCTTCAAAAGCTATGACATTGAGTTCGTTTATGCGGACGGAACTTTCGGCAATATAGAAATAGTTGCACACGCTCATTCTTCCGAGATAGCGGTCGTTCATAATTTGAAACGCGTCGACAAAAACCACCATCTTATTCTTTGTAGAAGAATCGGCGACTCCTCTGAAGAAGAAGTCGATGGGCTTGTAAAGCGTTCTTTTTGCGTATACAGTGGAATTCATTTTGCCTCATTGCGCCCACGCACGCGAGTGCGCCTACGCATACTTTCTCAATATACTAATTAATTATAACATCGCGCGCAAAGCTTTGCAATAGGTTTTAATGGCATAATAACCGCCGATAACGATACAAATGTAACGATATCTAACAAAAGTATGAGATTTTTGACTGCGAATACACACAAATGCGAATTTTGCCCGAAAGCATAGAAAAACGCCCCGTAAACGATATATACGGGACGTTTGGTGCCGAAAATCGGGGTCGAACCGATACGATGTTTCCATCGAGGGATTTTAAGTCCCTTGCGTCTGCCTATTCCGCCATTCCGGCATAAAAATCTAATAATTATTTCAATTTCGCATCAACTAATGTGCGTCGAAACTCCTCTAAATAGAATTACCCCCTCTTTCCGGACACGCCGGTATTTCTCCCACCACTCATATAAGGGCATTTCTCTACAAGAGTGAACATCGCTCGCGGGGGAGACAATCGGCACTCACATAGAAAGGTATCGTTCTCTCGTTATGCCACTCGTTCACCAACGAAAAGAACAACACTCGTTGGCTCACTTGTACTAATCGTCAAGTTCGGCGCTCAAATGCTCGCCGCCGTTGCGGCTCGAAATCACATCTACGAATAAATATCTTCGCTATATTTTGCGAAAATTATTGTAGCACAAGGCTTTGAGTTTGTAAAACATATTGACGCAACTGCCGTTTGCAATGCAAAAAAAACTAAATTGCAAAAAGTTGTTGCAAAATCTCATTCAATTTGATATATTGTTAAAGCAATCAAATGCGGGAGTGACTCAGTGGTAGAGTGTCACCTTGCCAAGGTGAAAGTCGCGGGTCCGAATCCCGTCTCCCGCTCCAAAAGATTAGCGCATATCAAATGCACGTATGGCATCATAGCCAAGAGGTAAGGCAAGGGTCTGCAAAATCCTCACCCCCAGTTCAAGTCTGGGTGATGCCTCCAAAAAAGGACTGCGAAAATCGCAGTCCTTTTTTTATTCAAATTTCGTTTCAGATTTATTTTTGTCTATTGCAAAGCGCATCGGCAAAATCGGACAATTCTTTTGCGCCACAAAAGCCCGCACATATCTCTCTTGCCCTTTGCGTTTTTGCACCCAGCAACACGCGCGTTTCGTCCGCGCCGAGCACGGATACGATGCTTCCCTCTTCCCCTTCGTCCAAAATGTCGTCGGCAAGTTGGAAGGCAATTCCGATATTCGTTGCGTATTCACCGATTTTTTCTATTTGCTTGAAGTCTGCCCCCGCACAAATCGCTCCCGCGCAGAACGCACCGACTATCAAAGCGGCGGTTTTTTGAGAATACATTTCAAGGAAGTCGTCCGCGGTTTCGCATCCTTGCAAATCGTTTGCCTGTCCAAAAACCATACGCTTTGACGCGGAGGTTATCTCTTGTCCCGCCCTTGCGAAATGCGAACCGAACACTCTCGCGCCGTCAAGCAACACGCAAGAAGCAAGTGTAAGAAGTTGGTCTCCGATGAGTATTCCGTTGGCGTGGCCGAATTTTTTATGCACGGAAAGTTTGCCTCTACGATAGTCGTCGTTATCCATCGCCGGCAAATCGTCGTGCACGAGGGAATAGTTGTGAATAAGCTCGATTGCCACGGCAAGACAAATAACCTCATCGACTTCCGCATCTTTGCCCGTCGAGCGCGCGCCGTAATACACGCAAAGCGGGCGCACGCGCTTTCCGCCGTCGAGAGTTGCGTAACGCATACCCTCGTCGATTACGGAATTGCCGTATCCGATCGCGTTTTTGAGCGACTGCTCGAACATAGAAAGAAACTGTGTTTTGTCAATCGTCGAAATTTTCATAATCAGTCAAGTTTCATCTCTTCCGTGAGATTGTTGATGTCGTCCACCAAAAGCGCAAGTTTGCCCTTTTCGGCTTTGAGGTTTTCCATACAAATTTTGCTGAGCTCGATGCCCTTTTCAAAAGCGTTCATAGCCTCGTCGAGAGGGATATCCCCTTCGAGTTTTTTTACGATGCCTTCGAGTTCGCTCAACGCCTCTTCAAATTTCTTTATTTCTGCCATATCAGTTCTCCTTGTTCAAGTCGATTTGTGTGATTTGTGCCGTGACCGATCCGTCACCGCCCGTCGCTTTGATATATTCTCCCACTTTTAGAGTCGCGACTTTGCTTATCGTCTTTTGCCCCGACTGCAATCTGAAATATCCTCTGCCGAGCACTTTGAGCGGTGAGAGATTGTCAAGCGATGCCGCAGCCTTTTCCGTGCGTGCGATTGCGCCTTCCACCTTCCTTTCCGCAAGCGTCCTTATGCGTTGAATACAGTTTTCCACTTTGTGTTGATGCGCCGTATAAAAACCGCTCGCAAGTCTTTGCAATTGCGCCGAAGAAAGTCTTGCCTTTGACACGCATCTTTCGTATCCCCTCGTCGCGCTCTGTTTTAGTCGTTGCATATCCGTCGTGAGCTGGTCTCGCATAGCGTAGTAGTCGTACGCAATCAATTCACCCGCGGCAGTCGGCGTAGCGGCACGCGCGTCGGCAACGAAGTCGCAAAGCGAAAAGTCCGTCTCGTGTCCCACTGCCGATACGACCGGAGTTTTCATTGCGTACACCGCTCTCACAAGTTGCTCGTCATAAAACGGAGCAAGGTCTTCGAGCGAACCGCCACCGCGAGCGATAACGATTATGTCGTATCCGAGTTTGTCCACCCTTTCAAGCACTTTGGCAATCTCTTTGCCCGCGCCCTCGCCTTGCACTCGTACGTCTTTGACGACGATGTCGATGACGGGGTTTTTCCGCCTTACGGTCGTCACGATATCTCGTATAACCGCGCCCGTCTTGGACGTAACCACAAGCACCCGTTTCGCAAATTTGGGAATAGGTTTTTTGTGCGCCTCGTCAAACAAGCCCTCCGCAAGCAACTTTGCTTTGAGCCTTTCAAACTCCAAAAACAGCATACCCTTGCCCACGGGCTGAATGGAACTTGCTTGGAGGGACAACCTGCCACCTTTGAGATAATAATCGAGCGAGCCTTTGACGATGACGCTTTCTCCGTCTTTGGGATTGTACGTCTTTGCAGCGTAAAAGCAAACGCAAGACAATTGCGAATCCTTGTCTTTGAGTGTGAAGTATGCGTGAGGTCCGCTGAACTTGAAGCCCGAAACCTCACCGAAAACTTCCAAACCTTTGAATATCGGAGCGTCAATGCACGCTTTTATAGTGGCATTTACCTCGCTTACAGATATTGTTTTTTCAGAAAATGGGGTTTTATCCAACATAATCGACACTTTATGCACCATTTTTGCAGTAAAACACCGATTTTTCGGCGTTTTCCGATTAAAAAATCCCGAAATATCATACGTTTGTCGCATTTTTGACCACGATATGAACGTCGGGATTATCTTTTGTTATTTTATATCTTTTACGATTTTGGCAAGCACGCCGTTTACAAACGAGCCAGACTTGTCCGTGCCATACTTCTTTGAAAGTTCCACCGCTTCGTTGATAACGACCGCGTTCGGTGCGGTGTGTTCTTTCAGCTCATACGTTGCAAGCAACAACACTGCGTAATCGGGTCGATACACTCTTTCGATACGATAACCTTCGAGGTGGTCTGCAATGACCTTTTTCAATTCTTCCTCGTTGGTTACTACGCCGAAGTAAGTTGAGTTGATATAGTTCTTATCGTCTTCCGTCAAGTCGCTGTCGACAAGCATAAGCTCTAACGTAGCGTCGTTAACCACGCCGTAAAATGTGTATTCAAACACAAGCTTAAAAACGTTTTCTCTTGCAATTCTTCTCATAGTCTTATTGTGTTACGTTTACGTTCATCACTTGAACGTTGACCGATTGTACTTTGAATTTAGTTGCGCTCTCGATTTGAGTCTTCACTCTCTCTTGAAGCACTGCGACTGCGGACGGAACGGAATAGCCTTGCTCGATGTCTATAAATAAATCCACCATGACTTTCTCGTTGGGCAACACGTAGACGGACACCGCCCCTTTGTTGCGTTTGGAATTAAGAAGGCAAATGCCTTCCACGTCTTGCGCCGCTTCGCTTGCCAATGACACGAGAACGTTGCTGAGCGCAGTTGTGATTTTTGTCGAATCTTTTGCCATATCGACCTCCGCTTTGTGTATTATAGCACATACCGAAAATTATATCAATCATTACTCAAAATTTATTATGCCAAAACTATCCAAGAAAAACCCACGGAACATATCCGTGGGCAGTATGGCAATATACTTGATTATTATTTTCATTCGTACGGAATGACCTTCACCTCCGACGCTTTGAACGTAGTCTCGGCAAGCACGTCCGAAAGAATTTGGTTTGCTTGCTCGGCGGTAAGTTCGGTAGAATTCACCACGATGCTTACCCCCTTGTCCCCTATCGTTACGATTGCGTCCTCAAAGCCTCTTGCCTTGATAAGCGTTTCGAGTGCAAGTTCTTTTTCCATACGGCTGACGAGCGTGAGTTTTTGCTCTTGCGCACTCTTCTTTGCGCTTTCCGTGCTGGACTCGGATTGCATTATCGCGTCGAGATAAAGAAACTCCGATTCACGCGTGGAATCGCGGTCGCTCTTTGCCGCCGCAAAGAACGTTTGCGTAACAGTGCCTTGGTCGGCGTTGACGTTGTCGGTGGTCTTGTTGAGTTTGTCGCTGAGCACGAAGTTCAAGACACCCGTCGCAACGAGCAATAACACCATAACTGACAATACGATGATTTTCTTGGTTTTCGGTTTGATTTTCATATATTCCTCCTACATAGGTTCGCTAATTTTGTTTGCAAAGCACGCACACTATGTCCTCGCTAATTCCGAGTGCGCTTGCGCACGCTTGCATAAGTTTTAGCCTCGTCATCGGATTTTTCGCACCGTCGGCAACGACGAGCACTCCCGTGATTTCTCCGTCCGACGCGGTTATCATCGTTCGCACCTTCCCCGCCCCTTCGAGATTTGAAAGTATCGCGGACAATCTTGCTTCCTCGTCGTTTTCAAGAGATTGCGAAACGCTCGTTTGCGTTTCCGCCTTTTTCTTCGTCGAGGTTGCTACGGTAGAGTATATGATGAGTGCGATTGCAATTATGAATACGACTGCAATAATTCGTATATTTTTGATGCTTTTGAGTTTTTGCACCATAGCACTTTGCTTCACCTTTTGCAATATCCCGTCGCTTCTTCTATCCTCTACTTCCATTCCGCCCTCGATACCAAAATATATTTATACGTCTTTGCAAATATTCTAAAAATTTTTCTCTCGACAAAACTTCTTAAAATCGGTCAGTGCACCCGCTCGTAAAATAATTAACATCAGTTTGTTTTCCCTCTCGTAAAATCACTAAAATACTGATTTTTTCTTTGATTTCGCGCGCGCGTGCGCGCGCTTGGGCGCGTTTTTTATTTGTACGAGCGGACGCACGCGCGCGCACGCGCGAGAGTAAATTCTTGATATAAGAACATCAACAAAATCACGATTTTTTGTCAAAACCAATCACGACTTTTCACTGTTTCCCAAAGTATTTCAAAACAACTCATATAACACGTTCACTTTGTCTTCGGGTATTCCAAGCGTTTGCGCCGTAATACGCACGATATCTTTGCCGTCGAGCATCATATCGTACACCGTCACTTCCACCCTCACTATCACACCGCTCGACACATTGATTTTCACTTTGCTTTCGCACCCCTCTTGCAAAAGCGCGTTTTGCACCTTATCCTCAAACGCGGAATAATACGCCGTCGTATAATCGTCGCTCTGCGACCAAGACGGAATATCTGCGTCGACGTTTATGTCAAAATCGCTTTTAATAAGTTTTGGAAGAGGCGCGACTATCGCAATCACCACAAGCAATGAAAACGCACCCTTGACGTACTTTGCCGTTTTGCCTTCGGACAGTACGATTTCAAGCAATATTCCAAGGCATATTACACCCGCAATCGAAAGTATCCACGCACCCATATCACAACCCCATATTGCAAGAAGACACCAAAAGCATAAGCAATAGGAAAAACAAGAACGCCACGCCCGCAAGTGCAGTTATGAGCAAATTTAGATTTTTTGCGACGTCACCGAGCAATGTCGACACTCTTTGATCTCCGATAGGCTCGGCAATTGCGCTTGCAAGTCTCGTGGTCAACGAAAACACGACCACTTTGACGAGCGGGAAAGCCACCGTCGCGCAAAGTAGCACTGCGCCCGTATACCCCACCGCGTTTTTGACAAGAACGAGCGACGCCGTCATAAGGTCGAAGCCGTCCGAAAGATATCCGCCGAGTATCGGGACGTAACTCGACACGGCAAATTTTGCAATGTTGAAGCCGAATTTGTCCACCACCCCGCCGGATATGCCTTGCATAGTGAGGAAGGTCGCAAACAACCCGAAGCATATACCGATAAGCCAACTCGAAGCCGACTTTATGAGTTTTGCGAGTTTGTCTATTTTGACGGTCTTGGACACGTTGCCTACGATGCTGAAAACTATGCATGCGATAAATGCGGGCAGTATCACCGTCGTTACGATTTTCATGATAAATCCGCAAAGCACTGCCATAAGCGGAGAATACCCCGCAACGCTCGCGTTTCCGCCGAGTGCGGAAAGAAGAGTCAATAAAATGGGAAAAAGCACGCCGGACAGTGTAACCAACGCATCGATAGTTTTGGTCACCGTTTCGACAACCGTCACCACACCGCTCATAAGAACTATAACGGTCGCGCAGTAACACACCACGTTCACCACTTCCGTCGTCGAGGAATTGAGGAAGTCCCCCGTAAGTCCGCACAGCATGGTTTTTAATAGACATATAATTATAATCGTGATAAAACCGGGAATAAAACCCAGAAAATACCTACCCGCCGATTTTGCCAAAAGGTTGAAAAACACGTCAAAAAATTGTTCGCTCTCACCTCTTGCCAACGCTTTGAGAGCCGAGCGAACGTCGGATACGGATATGGCGTCTCGCCCCTCTTGCGAAAGCGAATCGAGATACTCTTGCAATCCGCTCAAATCGAGATTGTCCACCGCCTTATCGTAGGCGTCTTGAAGCTCGTTTTTTATTTGCTCGTCGGTCTTTTTTTCCTCTGACGCAAAACAAACTCCGTCCGTGCCGAAAATAAGGACGAAGCATACTATCGCACATATCGAAACTATGGCAAAAATCGCTTTTTTCATATCGTCGAAACAAGCGCAGATACAAGATCGACAAGCGTCGATACTATGGATATACTCATAATAAAAATGACGATTTTACCGCCGAATTGCAACTTTTGCGCAATGGAGGCACACCCCGCGTCGGTTGCCACCGACGAGGAATACTCAGTAAGATATCCGATGCCTATTATCTTCAAAACGGCAGAAAACACCCTATCGTCAATACCGCTCTTTTCAACAATGCCGTCAAATGCAAGCACCACGTCGCGAAGTGCGGACAACATAGTGATTACCATAACGATACCCGTTGCAATCGTCGCAAATACGGCAAATTCGGGCTTTGCCGTTTTGAGCAAAGTCACCGTTATTACCCCGATTATTGCGATTCCGATAAGTTTGAATATCATAACGTTTTATATACTTTTCAACCACACGCACATGTCGCTTTCAAAGTGTCATATTTGTAATCTATGACAAATTGTAAGCGTATATTTTTCATCCGATATTTGCACTTAATTCACACAACAAGTACTTTATATCGCCGTTTTGTACTAATAAAGTGACAGTAACGATTTCAATGTGTCAAAAAGTCCGCCCAACATATCTATCACGAGTACCGCCACGATAATAAGTCCCGCAAGCGTCGCAAAGGTGGCAATCTCGTCTCGGTCGCTCTTTTTGAGTATCACGCACACGATTGCCGTAAGCAATCCAACGCCTGCGATTTTCAAGATTATATTTGTATCCATACGCACCTCACGCCAAAATCAGTATGACGGCAAGCCCCAATAGCACACACAGTTTGAAATACATCGAGCCTGTTTTTTTATTTTGTTCTTCGCACTCGTCCGTCTTTTTCTCAAAGCACTTTTCATAATGCGACACGTGCGAGAGTTGGTCTTTTAGGTCGGTTTTTCCAAGGTTGCAAAGAAAGGTCGTCAAGTCTTTTATCTCATCGTTTTTGAGCAATCGGCACTTGTCTTTGTCAACGTCCTCGTGCGTTTTTGCCTTTTCGCACCACTCGGACAGATAGTCCTCGAACTGCCCTTTTCTTCCGTCCAAAAACTTGGCGCATATCTCGGGCATCGGAGTTTTTCGCATAGACAACTCGTCTTGAAGCATACGGCAAAAATCGGTTGCGGACTTGAAAAACTTCACTCTTGCGGAGTATCTACGCTTTATCAGCAAACCTATATAACAACATATAAGAGCCAACAGTCCGCCCGCTATAAGTCTTGCAATGCTCGCACTCATAACGCCACCTTTTGGACGATTGCACCTATCGGTGATTTTGATAGTACCACGCCGAGCTCAAAGACTCTGAAAAGAGGCTCGTATATCGCGTTGCTACGCACCGCCTCAACACTACTGCCGTGCACGGAAGCAAACGCTTTGACACCGCTCCGTATAACGTCGCAAATCGCGTCTACGTCGTTTTTTCCGAACAACTCGTCAGTGACGATAACATCGGGATTCATAGCACGCACACAATTTTGATACGCAATGCTTTTAGGTACGCCAGAGAGCACTTCCGCATCCCCTATATCGAGCGCAGGTGTCCCGTGCAAACAAGAACATAGCTCGTATCTCTCGTCTATTATCACGACGTTGAAGTCCTTGGACGCTATCCTTGCCATCTCTCTCAAAAGCGTGGTTTTCCCCGCTCCCGTGGGCGATATAACGAGCGTAGAACGCACGCCACCGTCCACAAACACGTCTTCCCCTATTTTGTCGGCAATGCCCTTGATTTGGTGAGGAACACGGATAACGAGATAGGATATGTTTTTCACCGCAACAAATTTTTCGTCGTCAAAAACGCCTTCTCCCCCGACGCCTATGCGATACCGTCCGCAAGGAATATAACCCCTCTTGATCTCGTCGGACGCGCTGTATAACGACATATTGGTTGCGTTTGACAGAACTCGTTGTATATCGTTTTCGCCCACTACGTACGGCAAACCGAAATGCCTTGCAACCTGCCTCGTTCCGTCGATACGGCAAACCACCAAAGGCCGAAACACACGCATTCTAATCTCTGCGATATCTTTTTCGTCCCCGACGATGCTTGCAATATCCGCCCCCACCAAATCTATGAGCATAGAAAAATATATGAGCACCGCCTCGTACAAATTGCACGTGCGCAAAATAAGACAAAAAAAGAAAATTTTTATATGGATAGATAAAAAATGTTACTTATAAACGGAATGTGTTTATTCGGAGTTTCGAACCGCAAGGCGGTGAGCGGATAAGTGCCGAGCTTGACGGTTGTACAAGTGAACCAACGAGTGTTGTTTTTTTCGTTGGTGAACGAGTGATATAACAAGGGGACGATACCTATCTATGCGAGTGCCGTTGTCTCCCCCGCGAGCGACGGACAATCTTGTAGAGAAATGCCCTTATACGAGTGGCGGGAGAAATGCCGGCGTGTCCGGAAAGAGGGGGCATTGTATTTAGAGGAGTTACGACGCACTTAATTATGATACTTAAATGTATATAACGCTCTCAAATAGATGAAGAACAAGAAAGAGCCGTCCGAACGGCAACCCTAATTTACTAATGGTAAATGAGTTGACGGACGGACGGCTCTGCCGATGTTATTCGCTATTATAATCTACTACCTGTTTAAGCGCATCAAGCGGTGATAGACAAGAAAAGCGCGCCTTGTAACCAAGCCAAGTGTACTTTGGTGTACACGACTTGGGAACAAGACGCGCTTGACGCAGTATATCACTGTTTGATGCGCTTAAACTCGGGACATATATTCGCCGGTGCGAGTATCAATACGTATAGTATCGCCCTCATTGACAAACATAGGAACTTGAAGTTCATAACCGGTCTCGACGGTTGCGGGCTTGGTGGCGTTGGTGGCGGTGTTGCCGGCAACTGCGGGCTCGCAAACAGTGATGAGGAGTTCGACAAAGTTTGGCGGTTCAACGGAGAACGGTGCTCCTTGGAAGAATTTCATCGTGACGTTCATATTCTCTTTGACGAAGTTGAGAGCGTCTTCGACTTGACTCTTGTTGAGCGGAATTTGCTCGTATGTATCGGCGTCCATAAAGTAGTAGAACTCACCGTCGTTGTAAAGATATTCCATATTCTTGGTTTCAATGTGAGCGAGTTCAAACTTTTCGGTGGGGTTGAAAGTTTGTTCCAACACAGCGCCCGTGACGACGTTTTTCATTTTCATACGGACGAAAGCCGCACCTTTGCCCGGTTTGACGTGCAAGAAATCGACGACCGTCATAATCTTGTTATCGTAAAGGAAGGTAACGCCCTTTCTCAAATCGCCTGCCATAATTTGTGCCATAATGATATTCTCCTAAATTGTGTTTTGATTGGTGATGCAATAATGCCTATTTAGATACATTTTAACATCTTATAACGCATATTGCAAGTTTTATGCAAAATTTCTCGCACAAGCATGCAATTGCGCTTTTTATCGTCTAGCAAACTTGCTTTGACCTCCACTCTAAGCAAAGGTCAAAGCGGTTGTTTTTATTTTGCGTAATCTACGCTGCGAACTTCACGGATAACGTTGACTTTGATTTGTCCGGGATATTCGAGCTCGTTTTCGAGTTTTTCGGCAATCTCTCTTGCAAGGAACACCGTATTTGCGTCGTTGACTTGCTCGGGCTTGACCATAACGCGAATTTCTCTACCCGCTTGAACCGCGAACGTTTGATCGACACCGTCGAAGGATTTTGCGATTTCTTCGAGTTTCTCGATACGTTTGACGTAAGTCTCGACGGATTCACGTCTTGCGCCCGGTCTTGCACTTGAAATTGCGTCAGCCGCTTGAACGAGCACCGCGTCTATTGTTTGAGGCTCGATATCGTTGTGGTGTGCGGCGATTGCGTGGATAACTTCGTTGCTTTCGCGATACTTCTTTGCGATGTCTACGCCGAGTTGAATGTGCGTGCCTTCGAGTTCGTGATCGACGGCTTTGCCTATGTCGTGGAGCAAACCTGCTCTGCGTGCGATACGAGGATCGACACCGAGTTCCGCTGCCATAACGGACGCCAAAGATGCAACTTCTATGGAGTGTTTGAGCACGTTTTGACCGTAACTGGTACGATATTTGAGTCTGCCGAGGATTTTGATAATCTCGGGATGCAAGCCGTGCACGCCCACTTCGAAGGCAGCCTCTTCACCGGCTTCCTTGATGCCTGCCTCAACTTCTTTTTTCACCTTGTCCACCATCTCTTCGATGCGTGCGGGGTGAATGCGTCCGTCGGTGATAAGTTTTTCGAGTGTCAATCTTGCAACTTCCCTTCTTACGGGGTCGAAGCTCGAAAGTGTTATAACGTCGGGAGTGTCGTCAATGATGAGGTCAACGCCCGTCGCGCTTTCGAGTGCGCGAATGTTTCTGCCCATACGACCGATGATTCTTCCCTTCATCTCGTCGTTGGGGAGCGCGACTACGGATACCGTGTTTTCGGTGGCGTGGTCCGCAGCGCAACGTTGAATTGCTTGGGAGATGATGTTTTGCGCTTCCTTCACCGCGTTGTCTTTTGCCTCTGCGATGAGGTTCTTTGCGTCGTTTGCCGCACTCTTCTTGACGCCGTCAAGCAGTGCGTCTTTGAGTTCTTGGCACGCCTCTTCTTTGGTCATGCCCGCAACTCTTTCAAGTTCATTTTGCATCTTTTCTTGGGCGTTGCCAAGTTCTGTTTCGATGCCTTTGAGGCGTTCTTTGGTTTCCTCGATTTGCTTTTGAGATTTCTCAACGTCGTCGAGTTTCTTATCGAGAGCCGCGTCCTTTTTATCGAGCGTGTCCTCTTTCTTGTCGAGAGCCGCTTCTTTTTGAGCGAGGCGATTCTCGGTGCGTTGCCAGTCTTGCTTGCGCTCTTTGGTTTCATTCTCGAAATCGATGCGCATTTTGTTCATTTGTTCTTTTGCCTCGAGCATACCGTCTTTGCGGATGGTTTTTGCTTCGAGATTTGCTTCTTCGATAATTCTTGCAGCCTCACGTTTGGCGTTGCCGATTTTGTTTTGAGAGTAAACTCTGTAAATAACCCAACCGAGTAAACCGCCCACCACGATAGCGATTGCAGCAGCGATACCTGCGGCAGCCCCCGGTGTGAGCGCAAGCAAATTGATAAAATTGCTGGTCATTTGGTGACCTCCGTATATATAATCAAAACCGATTGAAAACCAAAAATATAGTTATATCAAAAAGATTTAACGAGCCAAATACGGACGAAAAATGCCATATTCAAATTCAATCTATATTATATCTATATCGACAATTGTTTCCAATATATAGTTTTGTCTTAAACAGTATATACTATTTATAGCGTTTAGTCAATGCCGACGGCACAAAAAAAATCGTTTTTCGAGGCTCGAAAAACGATTTTTTTCGTTATAATTGCGTGTTGCGATAAAAAGACTTATTGCATCTCGTATTTTTCGCGAATTTTCGCGTCGACTTCTTCAAAGACTTCGGGGTGCGCTTTCAAAAATTCCATAGCCTTGTCTCTGCCTTGACCGATCTTCTCGTCGTTGTAGCTGAACCAGCTTCCGCTCTTTTGGATAAATCCGTTTTCGATTGCAAGATCGAGCACGCAACCCATATTTGAAATGCCCGTACCGTACATAATATCGAATTCCGCCACTTTGAACGGAGGCGCAACTTTATTCTTGACGACCTTTGCTTTGACGTGGTTGCCGATGATGTCGCTGCCGTCTTTGATGGTGTCGGCTTTGCGCACTTCGATACGCACGGAAGCGTAGAATTTGAGTGCTTTACCGCCCGTAGTCGTCTCCGGGTTGCCGTACATAACGCCAATCTTCTCTCTCAATTGGTTGATGAAGATAATGGTGCATTTGCTCTTTGAGGTTGCCGCGGTGATTTTGCGGAGTGCTTGCGACATAAGGCGCGCTTGCATACCCACGTGACTGTCACCCATATCGCCGTCGAGTTCCGCTTGCGGAGTGAGTGCCGCGACGGAGTCGACTACGATAATATCGATAGCACCGCTTCTTACGAGCGTTTCCACGATTTCGAGTGCTTGTTCACCGCTGTCGGGTTGAGAAATGTACAAATCGTCGAGGTTTACACCGAGTTTGCTTGCATAAGAGGGATCGAGAGCGTGTTCCGCGTCGACGTATGCGGCAGTTCCGCCAATTTTTTGCACTTCCGCCACGCAATGGAGCGCAACGGTCGTCTTGCCCGAAGATTCGGGTCCGTATATTTCGATAATTCTTCCCTTTGGAATACCGCCGATGCCGAGTGCGACGTCAAGCGTAAGACAACCCGTCGAGATTGCCTCGACTTTCGGAATTTCGGTCTCGCCCAAGCGCATAACCGCGCCTTTGCCGAAATCCTTTTCTATCTTGGCAAGAGCAAGTTGCAGATTGTGCGCTCTGTCATTGGATTTGTCTTGAATTTTTTCTGCCATTGTTTTTCTCCTTTATATCCTATTGCCCAAAAGGCTTTAAGTATTTTCTTTTTTCAATATCATTATACGGCATCGTATGTACCAAAATCGGTACATATCGCCAAAATAACCTTATTACAATCTCAGAATATCGCCCTTGAGATATCTTATGAGATAAAACAGCGCAACGTTTGACGTCGCTCTTCTTATCTCGTTGCGACTGCCCGAGAATTTTCTCTCGAACACGGTGATAAAGTCACCGCCGCCCACGCCGATATACACGAGTCCCACAGGCTTTCCTTCGTCACCCGTCGGTCCTGCGAGTCCTGTGGTTGCAAGCGCAATATCCACGGGACGTTTGCAAAGTCCTTTTACCATTGCGTACGCCGTCTCTCTCGATACCGCACCGTAGTCGGCAAGCACGGATTTCGGAACGCCCAATCTATCCGCCTTGGACATGCGATTGTAACATACTATCCCCTCGTAAAAGTTGGCACTGATACCGGGAATTGCCGTAAGTCGCGAGCAAATCTCTCCGCCCGTCAAACTCTCCCCTACGGCAAGCGTGCGATTGTTCATTTTAAGAAGGCGTGCCGCAATCTCTTCGAGCGAGCCTTCCACCGCGGAATATACTTCCTCTTCAAATACGTTGTATACTCTGCTCTTGACCGTTTCAAAAGTCTGACGAGTCGCGTCGCTCGTCATAGATATCGTTGCGTCGAGACAATCTTCCTCAACGGAGAACTCAACGCCAAAACCGTCAAACTTTTTCAGTCTGCTTTCTATCTCTTCTTTATCAAGTCCGCAAATTTTAACGATTTCCCGAATCATAACTCAATTTTTCGATATTCTAACGCATTTATTCCGCTTTTTGCGTTTCTTTTGCGTTTTCCGATTTTTCTTCCGATTGTTCGTCGTCTTGCTTAAGCACGTGTTTATTTTTCACAACGTAATTTATACCGCTGTACACCGCCAAAATCGCGCCTACGTAGAACACGATAGTTCCTATCCACGCAAGTGATACGTGTAGCCCCGCAAGCATCATAATCGTGACGCCTATGTCAAGGCACACGGTCTTGATTTTGCCGAATATATCCGCGGCGAGAACCAATCCTCTGCTTGCCGCGATTGAGCGGAACACACCTATCATGAGTTCTCTTGAAAGGATAACTCCCGAAAAAACCGCAATCACAAGCGTGTTATACGCAAACGCACTATCGAGTCCGTCCTTGAAATAGACGAGCAAGAAAAGCATAATCACGATAACCACTTTATCTGCAAGCGGGTCGAGCAGTTTGCCGAGCATAGACACCGTGTTGGTCTTGCGCGCGATATGTCCGTCGACGAAGTCCGTTGCACAACATATTGCAAACAACGCAGCCGACAACACCACAAGAGCGATATACGCCGTTTTGCCCGCATCGAGCATTTGTGCCAAAATATAGGTTATCACCGTGGGAATAATCAAGAATATTCTTGCTATGGTGATTTTTGTTGCGAGTGTAATTTTCATTCCATACACCTCCCTACGAGGTCAATACCGTCCGTACCTTCGATTTGCACGTCGTAGAAATTGCCTACTTGCACTCTCTCGTCGGACGTAAAATACACGACGTTATCGATATCCGGTGCTTGCGTAGACGTTCTGCCCACAAATAATTGCTTGTCATAGTCGATATCGTCATATATTACTCTTACACGCTCACCGATTTTGTCGGCGTTGCGTTTTTGAATAATCTTTGCTTGGATTGCACAAAGTTCGTCCGCGCGCGCTTGCTTGACTTCCTCGTCGAGATGTCCGTCAAGTCTGTCGGCGGGAGTGCCCTCTTCTCTTGAATACGCAAAAAATCCCGCATAATCGAACTTTGTCTCTTCAACGAACGTTTTGAGTTTTTCAAACTGCGCCTCCGTTTCCCCCGGAAAACCGCAAATAAACGTCGTACGGATTGCAATTCCCGCTTTTTTGAGCTTTGCAATCAATTCTCTCACACTCTTCTCGTCCGTGCGTCTGTTCATTCTTTTAAGCACGGCGTCGTCTATGTGTTGAAGCGGAATATCCATATACTTCACCACTTTGGGGTTGGAAAGAACGTAGTCTATAAGCGTATCGTCCACCATTTCGGGATAGAGATAAAGCAGTCTTATCCACTCGAAGTCGAGTTTGGAGAGTTCGTCCACAAGCTCGATAAGATGCGGTTTGCCGTCTATGTCCGTGCCGTATCTCGTAACGTCTTGCGCAACGAGAATAAGTTCTTTCACGCCGTCGTCGGCCAGTTTCTTTGCCTCTGCAAGCAAGTCTTGCATCTTTTCCGAGCGATATTTTCCACGTATGGAGGGAATTGCGCAGTAGGTGCAATGATTGTCGCAACCGTCGGCAATTTTGAGATAGGCATAATGATACGGCGTGGTCAACACTCTGTTTTCGTAAAAGTTATCCTTAACTACGCAGTCGTACACCTTGTCGCCTTCGCTCACTCTTTGCACGGTGGACAAAATCTCGTCGTAGTCGGCAATGCCGAGCACCGCGTCCACTTCGGGAAATTCCTCTTTGATAGTGTCTGCATAGCGTTGCGCAAGGCAACCCGTAACGATGATTTTCTTTTTTTTATCGCTCTTTTTTGCGCTTATAGCGTTCAAAATCTCGTCAATCGACTCCTCTTTTGCCTTGTCGATAAAAGCGCAAGTATTGACGATAATAACGTCCGCTTCCTCTTCGCTTCCGACGAGCGTATGACCGCCGTTCGTAAGACGAGAAAGCATTTTTTCGGTATCTACCCTATTTTTATCGCATCCGAGCGAAATTGCGCCGATCTTCATTCGTCGTCTCCTTCACCCTGTTCCGCAGCGGCTCGAAGCTCTTCGAGTTCCTCTTGCGAGATGTTGACTTTCTTTTTCTTTGGGTCGTGCTCGTCGGGCGTGAGATATCCCATAAGGTCCATCTTGTCGTAAATCTTTGCCGCCTTCGGCCAACCGAGCCCCAATCTGCGTTGCATAAAGGATATGCTTATAGGTGCGTCTTGCTCTTCGCGAAGTTCTATACCGAGTTGCAATGCGTCAAACAATTCGGACGGAATTTTGTCTTTGTCTTGCGACCTATCACTCTTGGATTGAGCGGGCTTGTCTTCTTCTTTATCTTTGAAAATTGCGTCCTTAATGCTGTTGTCGAAGTACGCGTCGTTCTTGGACTTGACAAAATCGACCACACGTTTGACCTCTTCGTTGGAGATAAACGCGCCTTGCATACGTTCAAGTTCGCTTGCACCGGGCATCATATAAAGCATATCACCGTAACCGAGGAGTTTATCTGCACCCACGGCGTCGAGAATGGTTTTACTGTCAAAGCTCGACGTAACCTTAAACGCCACACGGCTGGGGAAGTTGTTCTTGATAGTACCGCTGATGACGTCGACTGACGGACGTTGCGTTGCAAGCACGAGGTGAATACCAACGGCACGAGCAAGACGAGCGATACGGTTGACGGTGTCCTCCACCGCCTTTTTGCCCGTAGACATAAGGTCTGCAAACTCGTCGACGATAATCACGATACGAGGCATTTTTTCAAAGCCGTTCTTTGCGCAATCGGCGTTGTACTCGTCGATATCTCTGTAATTGACGTCTGCAAGGAACTTGATACGTCTTTCCATCTCGCTGATTGCCCAGTTGAGAGAGCGGATAGCCTTGTCGGTATCGCAAATAATCTCATCCATAAGCAAATGCGGAATACCCGCATACACGCTCATTTCTATACGCTTGGGGTCGATGAGAATAAGACGCACGTCGTCGGGAGAGGCTTTGTAGAGCAAGCTCACGATAATGGAGTTGATACAGCAACTCTTACCTGCGCCCGTAGCACCTGCGATAAGCACGTGCGGAAGTTTGCGCACTTCCACCACTCTCGACGTGCCGTAAAGGTTTTTGCCGAGAGCAAACGTTGCGGGGGCTTTTGCGCTGTTAAACTCGGGCGAGCCGATAATCTCGCTGAGGTTGACGTTGCGACGATGCTTGTTGGGCACTTCGATACCGACTGCGTTTTCGCCGGGGATAGGCGCGATAATACGCACGCTTCCCGCTTCCATCTTCATGGCGATATCGCTTTCGAGAGAGGAAATATAGCCGATAGTTCTGCCCTTTGGCATCTCAACGCGCAATTTGTACATCGTAAAGGTAGGTCCGACCAAAATGTCGATAACCTCGCCCGTAATGCTGAAAAAGTCAAGCGTCTTGATGATTTGTTCTTTCTTTTGCTCGTAATCTTCGTTTTGGTCGATTTCGGGCGCGGGCGGAGCAAGCAAGGATATCGGAGGCGCAACGTAAGGACGCTTTGGCGTTGCTTGTGCGATGGCTTGTTCCATATTCACTTGCGTAAGGCGTTCTTTTTCCGCCTTATTAGGCTTTTCTGCGCTTTGCAAACCTCTGCCTTGGGACGCTTTCATCTTCTCTTCTCTCATAAGAGCTTCTCGCTCGTATTGTCCCATAGACGGCGTTTCTTTTATCGCTTGTTTTATGTTTTGAATACGAGCAGACACTTCTGCGTCCTCGATATTTCTTGCGGATTGCTTTGCGATTGCGGTCGTGGATTGTATAGCGGTACGCGACATATCACCGCCCGTAACCTTTTGTTGAACGGGTGCAGGTGCGCTGGGCATATCGCCGCCGACGGACTTGTCGTTATCCGCGTATTTGGGACGAGTGCTTTCAAGCGTCGCTTGTTGCATCTCGTACTTTTTGATAGGTTTGGTTTTGCCGATACCGCCAAAGAAATTGGTCTCCGTTTCTTCGGTCTTTTCCGTCTTTTGAGCAGTATCCACTGCAGTAGCGGCAAAGGCGCGCGGAATTTTCTTCTCACCCTTCACCGATTGGTAACCGCTCTTTTCCAATTCCTCTATGCTTGCGCTTTGACGAGGCGCGACGACGGGTTTGGGCGTATCTTGCACCGCGCCCACGTTGTTTTGAGGTGCGGAAACGGTGTTTTGAGCACTATTTTGAGCGTTTTGTGTAGCGTTTTGCGTGGATTGCGGAGCGTTTTGATTGTCTCTTGCAATGTACACCATATCCGTTTTCGGCTTTTCGTACGCCTCGGACGTCACTTCCTCTTTAACTGCGGGTTTGGGCGGTTCTTCACCCGAAATCGCTCTGTTGAGCGCGCCGAGCATACCCACGTTCACTTGCGGTTTATTCACAGCCTCTTCCGCTTTTTTGAGAGTGGAAGTCACGCTGTCGTCGTGCGTCATAACCTTTGTAGGCTTCACCACTTCTTTCTTGACGGGTTCGGCAATGAGGCACGCTTCGTCTTGCTGTTCGAGGTGTGCTTCCGCCTCGAATTCGGGCTTTGCGTACATCTCGCCGAAACGCTCTATTTGTTGTTGCTTCAAAGCGTTGAAATCACGCTTGAAATCGATAGGTTCGTCCGCTTTCTTTGCGACGTTTCGGACGTTTGCGCTCTTTTGAGACGCTTGCGCGTTTTGCACCGCTTCGTCTTGCACGGCCCTGTATCTCGACATAAAGTCTTCGCGAATTGCGCTTTGAGTGGTGTCTACGCCGAGCTTGTTTTTGAGCTCGTTTCTGCGCACCGCGCTATAAGACGGAGATACGCTGGAAAGTGCGTTTCTCGGGTCGCTTACGCTGTCAAATCTCGCAAGATTGTCCTTGCTCGGACCGGAGCCGAACAAAATATCTCTCGCAACGCCTCTTGCAGAGAACTTGTCCGGGTCGTATTTGGGCGCACGCTTGACTTCGTCTTCCATACCGCCTTGCGCGTTGGGATAAAGCGGATTGAAAGAGCCGAGCGGACTATATCCTTCTGCCCCGAACGCCTTTTTGTTGCCTTTTTGTTGCAACGGATCTCCCTCGACGTCCACGACGTAAAGTCCACCGCCGTTTCGCACGTTGGAAAAATCGGTAATCGTCGGTGCCGTTTGCACACCGACAGGTTGACCTTGCGCGACTTGTTTTTGTTTGGGTTTTCTTTCAAAAGGTTTGCGTTTTTGCTTTGGTGCGCTCATTTGTCTTTCGCGGTCGCGTCCCGAAGCCACGGTATAAGTCACGTTGCGCTTTAAGGACGGATAAATTGCCAAAAACGCCAAAATAAAGAACGCCACGCACACCACGACGAGTGCCCCCACGGAAGTGATTGCCTTCATAATCGGGAAAGCCACCACACCAAAAAACATACCGCCCGCGGTATTGGTGTTGTCATAACAATTTTTGAGGTAAGTGCCGTAATCCGCACCCATAATGTGTGCGCTGGACGTATAGACGTGCAAAGCCAAAATGCCTATCAACAGCAAGCCGAAATACATAAGAGCTTTTGAGGGACGCATCTTCACTCTCACGCCGAAAGTCACGCATACGCCGACGATAAGCCCGATAAGCGAGTACGCATAAGCGGCAAGACCAAAAAATCCCGCCAAAAATCCGTACACCATTCTGCCCACTCCTCCGAGTGCGCCAACCAGCGACAAGAAACAAAACAGCGACACCAATATAACCAAAATGCCCGCTGCAATCCTGTTGCCTTTATTTGCTTTTGCCTGCCTTGTATCTGTCAAGTTTTACCTACCTGTATTATAATAATATTAGTATTGAAATTATACCATATATCGCGTGCGATTTCAAGCAATTGTGCAATCTCAAAAATAAATAATTGTCAAAAGACAAATTTCGCACATTGTTTTTACAACGAAAAACGAGCGTTTTTGCACCGCTCGTTTTTACAATCATGATTGATTTTCCGATTATCTAACCGTATTATTTTGCGTTTTTCATAATCGACAAAATATCAACGTCGTCGTCTTTTGCAACGATGCTTGCGCACACGTTTGAAAAATCGAAAATTTCTCTCGACGCTTTGAGCACGTCCTCTGAAGTCGTCGCGTCTATCTGCGCAATGCGCTTGTCGAAGTCGTAAAGTTCACCCGTCTGAATTGCGTGCGAACCGAACGTGCGCATCATTGCAGAAGTGCTTTCTTGCCCCAAAACGAGGGACGTTTTGAGCTGTTGTTTGCCCTTTTCGAGCTCTTGTTCGCTCACGCCCTTTTCGAGCAACAAATCTATCTCTTTTCTTATCGCTCTCACCGCTTTTTCGGCATTTTCTGGGCTGGTCGAGGTGTAGATTATAAACGCGCCGTTATTTTTATATGCGGACGGATATCCGTATACCGTATAACAAAGCCCGAGTTTTTCACGCACGCTTTGGAAGAGACGAGAGGACATTTCCATACTGAAAACTATAGTCATAAGTTGCATAGCAACCCCTCTTTCGTCGTTGTAAGCATAACTCGGGAAGGCAAAAGCGATATGAGTTTGCTCTATTTCCTTTTTCTTCTTGACGGACGTGCTGTGAGCGTGTCTTACGGCAACGTCGCAGTCCATACTTTCGCTTGCAATGTTCGTATATTTGCTCTCGAAATGCTTGTTTACGAGCGCAACCGCCTCTTCCTCCGTGAGGTTGCCCGCAACGGACACGACGGTGTTATTTGCCACGTAATAGCGGCTGTGATAGGCTCTCAAAGTGTCGCTATTCATCTCTTTGAGCGTCTTTTTAGTACCCAATATCGCTTTTTCGAGTTGACTGCCCTTAAAAAAGTTGCAAAGCAATCTTTCAAGGCATAAATCGTCGGGCGTGTCCTCGCTCTCGTTGATTTCCTCTATAACCACCCTACGCTCTTTTTCGAGTTCCTCTTGGTCGAACGCCGGATTGAAGTACATATCCGAAAGTACGTCGGCACACTTGTCGGCGTTGGTATCTATGGACACGGTGTGGAAGCAAGTATAACTTTTTGCGGTAAAAGCGTTGATTTGTGCGCCTATAGAGTCGATTTCGTTGACTATATCGAAGCTCGAACGCGTTTTAGTCCCCTTGAACACCATATGTTCGATAAAGTGAGATATACCCGCGATATCCGGCGTCTCCCTAACGACGCCCGCGCCCACGAATACGCCTATTGCGACTGAACGCACCGCTGTATTCGGAACGAACACGAGTTTAAGTCCGCTTGGAAAATTTATCATTTTTTGCATAATTGCTATCTTTGCAACGTGGCGCATATCGTCCGTTGCGTCCCCTTGAATTATTGTGAAATACGCCATTTTCGGCGGTGCAAACGAGATTTTTGCGATTTACCGTTTTATTATATCACATAGTTTCAATCGCGCAATCATATTTTATGGTATGAACGAAACGAGATTCCGCACTTTTTGCGCAAATTTTGTCATACTTGCGACTCTGCTTTTGACCTTCGGCATAGCGTTCGTCGCAACCTATTCCGAGCAAATCCCCACGCAAACGGTAAATAACGCCATTTACGAAGGCAATCAAGACTCGGGAAGCGTGTCGCTTATGTTCAACGTGTACGAAAACACCGACAACGTCAAAAAAATAGCCGAGATTCTTGACGAATACGGCTACAAAACCACCTTTTTCGTAGGCGGAGTATGGGCGGCAAAAAACCAAGACGTACTGCTTCAACTCGGCGCGGACGGCTTTGAAATAGGCAATCACGGCTATATGCACCGCGACCACGCCAAACTCAATCTCAAACAAAACGAGGACGAAATATTGGTCACGCAAAAGCTCATCGACTCCGCGCTGTCATCTCTTCCCGATTATCAAAACTGCAAACTTTTTGCACCTCCGAGCGGAAGTATCGGCAACAAAATGTTCGAGGCGTGCAAAAAACTCGACTACAAAGTGATAATGTGGACGCGCGACACGATAGACTGGCGGGACAAAGATGCCGATATTATCTTCGAGCGTGCGATAAAAGACGTCAAAGCGGGAGATTTAATCCTAATGCACCCCACCGACGCAACCGTCACCGCTCTTCCCCGTATCCTCTCTCACCTCAAATCTCAAAACCTCAAAGTGGACGTCGTCAGCAAAGTAATAGAAAAGTAATGCGCGAGGCATTACTTTTCTTTATATTCTTGCTTCGCAAGAGTGAAATTGCGACTTCGTCGCATTACTATATTTTATTCGTCAACGTATTCTCCGTCCAAACAGCTAACTCTTGTGAATGTACGCCATTCGCTTGTTTTTTCGATGCTTTTCCATTGATCTTTCGTTCCCTTGAAGATTATGTGTATCTCTTTCTCTTCTTCGGGATAATAGAAAAAGTAATTTTGTCCTTTAAGTTCTGTTAAATTCGCTGGCAATGTCAACTCGGACACACATTCCACATTTTCATAAATTACTTCAACTGGAAGACCATTATAACTACTTGGGATTTCATAGCTTACAATTCCCGACGCAATAGTTACTACATATTTTGTTTTATCGTAATTTAATTTATATTCGATTGGAGAGTTGGTTACTTCTCTTGTTTTATAATCGGCAAATGATTTCGGAAGCACCAAAACACTGCTATTAACGTTTTTTACTTCATATTGAGTTTGATTCGTCTCCGAGTCGTATATGCGCAAATCACCGTCCATAATTTCATACGAATAGCCTTGAAGCATCTCTAATATCTCTTTCTTATAATAAAACATTTCTCTTTCAAAAGCCTTTTTAAGATTTGCGTCATAACCGTCAAAGTCCACCTTTTTATACCCTTCCACGTTTTTAGTCGCTAAATCCAAAAAAGCAACGTAAGTTTTGTTTCCAGCCATAAACAAAATATAACTTTCTTCGTATCTTTGATAATTATACACAAAATACGTTTCACCGACAATCGTATAGTTATTCTCATCCACACCGCCCTCACCGACGGTAAAATTCTTTGCAGAATTTATCGCATCGATTATCTGCTGTGTAGTCATATCTTCTGTGAATTTGATAGGAGACAAACCTTCCCCCGTATTTAGCTCTTCGTTATCGTTGTCATTCAAGCAAGCAACCAATGTCAACGACAAAATGCATAAAACCATTGCTACAATTAAAATCTTCTTTTTCATATTTCTCTCCTCTTGGTAAGTTTTTACAGCAAACGGCTGTATATTTATATACTACAGCAATATGCTGTATAATGTCAAGTATGAAAAGAGTAAACGAAGTTTTTCCCAAAAGGTTGAAGGAATTACTCCTTCAATACGATATGACGCAAGAGCAAATTGCGCAAAAACTTCACATACGCCAGCAATCGTACGCTCGTTACGAATACGGCACTGGTGAACCGAATATGCAAACGATATACGACATCAGTGAAATTTTCAACGTTTCGATAGATTATCTCTTCGGCAAATCCGAAATCTAAAATCTCGCATAGCGAGGTTTTTTTATTAAGAATTCCGTTAATACTCTTGCGGAAGTCCTAAGCGCAATAGACTTCGTAAGAAGTTGTCTCCAAAGCCAGCATCGCCAATTGCATAACGCGCTCAAATAGATGAAGAACGCGAAAACACCCCATTGACAGCAACCCTAATTTACTAAACGTAAATGAGTTGATGGCAATGGGGTGTTGACAAAGTTATTCGCTATTTGAGCGTGTTATGCTTTGGCGATGACTTCGTAAGAAGTTCTCTCTAAAACCGTCCAATTAAATGCATAACGCGAAAACAGCCCCTTGAACCAAAACCCAACGTACAAGGCGTACGTGATTTTGGGGCAAGGGGCTGTTGACAATGTTAGGCGTTAATTGGTGGCTTTAGAGAGAACTTCTTTGAGACGGAGGTCTACGCGATGCTTCTCATCAATCTTAATAACTTTGACGAGAACGATATCGCCGACGTTGACTACGTCCGTAACCTTATCGACGCGTTGGTCGGAAAGTTTGGAAATGTGGATCATACCGTCTTTGCCGGGTGCAAAGTTGACCGATGCGCCAAATTGTCCTTTGTCGTTTTCCATAATCTTGGTGACTTTACCTTCGTAAACGTCACCCACCTCTACGTCGCGAACGATGTTCTCGATGACGGTGCGCGCTTTCTTGATGGCCGCGTCGTCGCTTGATGCGATGAAGATCATACCCTCGTCATTGATGTCGATTTTTACGCCGGTATCTTCGATAATCTTGTTGATGGTCTTACCGCCCGTGCCGATGACGTCGCGGATCTTATCTGGATCGATTGAGAAGGACACGATCTTGGGAGCAAACTTGCTGAGTTCCGCGCGCGGAGCGGGAAGAGTTGCGAGCATCTTGCCCAAGATTTCGAGTCTGCCAAGGCGAGCTTGTTCGAGAGCGCGAGTTAGGATTTCCTCATCGATACCCTTGATCTTGATATCCATTTGGATTGCGGTGATACCTTCGGTGGTACCTGCGACTTTGAAGTCCATATCGCCGAGGAAGTCTTCAAGACCTTGAATATCCGTAAGCACTGCAACTTTGTGGCTCTCTTCGTTCTTGATAAGTCCCATTGCGATACCTGCGACGGGTGCTTTGATAGGAACGCCTGCGTCCATAAGTGCAAGCGTGCTGCCGCATACCGACGCTTGTGAGGTTGAACCGTTGGAGCTCAAAATATCGGATACCGTGCGGATTGCGTACGGGAATTCGTCCTCGCTAGGGAGAACGGGTTCGAGAGCACGTTCTGCAAGTGCGCCGTGACCGATTTCACGACGGCCGGGACTCTTGAGCGCTTTTGCTTCGCCTGTGGAGTAACCGGGCATATTGTATTGATGCATATATCTCTTGTAGAAGTCGTCGTCAAGACCTTCGAGCTTTTGAGCTTCGCTGATCGTGCCGAGCGTGCAAGTGGTCAAAGCTTGCGTTTGTCCTCTTGTGAAGACTGCACTGCCGTGGACTCTCGGAAGCATACCTACTTCGCACCAAATAGGACGAATTTCGGTAAGTTTTCTTCCGTCGGGACGTACGCCGTTGTCCAAGATCTTTGCACGGACTTTCTCTTTTTTGAGATAATAGAGGCTGTCGAGGATAAATTTGGTCTTTTTTGCTTCGTCGTTGAATTGATCTGCAAAGTGAGCAAGCACGTCTTCGTTGAGAGCGTCTTCTCTTTCCTCTCTCTCATAGCGGTCAAACGCTTCGAGAACGTAATCCATCTTCTCGTTTGCGTAAGCTCTCACTGCCTCGTTGATGTGGTCGGGGATATGTTCGAGTTCGATATCGAGTTTGGGTTTGCCGACTTCTTTTTGAATCTCTTCGATGAAAGCGACGATCTTCTTGATTTCTTCGTGGCCGAACATAATTGCGCCGAGCATTTCTTGTTCGGTAATCACGTCTGCGCCCGCTTCAACCATCATAATCGCGTCTTTCGTGCCCGCGAGGTTGAGGGTAAGGCGAGATTTTGCACGTTGTGCACTGTCGGGGTTGATGACGTATTCACCGTCAACCATACCGACTACGACAGAACCCGTAGGACCTGCCCAAGGTATATCGCTGATAGAAAGCGCGACGGACGAACCGATCATACCGAATACTTCCGGCGGAATGTTGGTGTCAACCGACAAAACCGTTGCGATAACCGTGACGTCGTTGTAAAGTCCCTTTGGGAAAAGCGGACGAATAGGACGGTCGATAAGACGCGACGTGAGGATAGCCTTGTCGCTTGCTCTGCCCTCTCTCTTCTTAAATCCGCCGGGGATTTTGCCGATTGCGTACATTTTCTCTTCGTAGTCAACGCTCAAAGGGAAAAAGTCCATACCGTCACGGGGTGCTTTGCTCATCGTGGCGTTGACCATAACGACCGTGTCACCGCAACGAACGATACAAGAACCGTTGGATTGTCCGCAGTATGCGCCTGTTTCGACGGTCATTTCTCTGCCGCCTACCGTTGTCTTGAAAATTCTTTTTTCCATAAATTTCTCCTTCTGGGAATTCCGTCATTCCCGAATATTGCCTTTCGGCATTTTATTTTTTTATTTATTGTGCGGATAATTCCGCAAAAAAAACGGGTGCGTAAACCACACCCGAAATTTTTACTTTCTCAAACCGAGAGAGCCGACGATTGCACGATATCTTTCGATATCAACCTTTTTAAGGTAATCCAAAAGACCTCTTCTGTGGCCGACCATCATAAGAAGACCGCGACGGCTGTGGTGATCTTTGGGGTGATTTTTGAGGTGAGCGGTGAGCTCTGCGATACGTGCAGTCAAAAGTGCGATTTGAACTTCCGGAGAACCGGTGTCGCCCTCTGAACGAGCGTACTTTGCGATAATTTCTTGTTTTGTAGTTTTATCCATTGTTTTTGCCTCCTTCGTTGGATAAATAATTCGCTTTCGACCAAGTAACGACTCGGAGTATTGTCGCAACCTCGTCAAAAGTACATGTGTATATTAACATATACAAAAAATAAAGTAAACCGTTTTTGAGTGATTTTTTCGCTTTAACGGAAAATCTTATTTCAAAGCCAAAAATCGTGCTGACGCTTCAGCATCTCGTCTATATGCTTGACGTATTCCAACGGTTCTTTATAATTTGCGCATCTCGTAATGAGATTGAGTTTTTTATTCCACTTTTTTGATATGGCGTTTGCACCGTTTGCGATTATGGATGTATCCTCTTCCATAATGTCCACGTTGTAGATACACGCTTTGTTCGGCTTTGCGTATCCTACGTTTTCAAGGTTTCCGCTCGTGTATTTTTGGCGGTACATATAATAAGGTTCATAACCCGATTCCGTCAGTTTAGAATACGCATAATCCACCATTTTCGACGCCGTTTCGAAGTCGGTGTTGTCGTATCCGCCCTGTTTGAGCGCAGAACCTTTTTTCATATAAAGCGTGTGCACGGTGATATTGGCGGGATTTAACGCAACGGCAATATCCACGCTACGCTTAAAGTCCTCGAAAGTCTCGTCGGGAAGGCACGCAATCAAGTCCATATTCACGTCGAATTTATCCCTAACCAGCATATATGCGTTGTACGTTTGCGCACTCTTATGGCGTCTGCCGATAATCTCCAAAGTCTTGTCGTTGAAGGTCTGCGGATTGACGGACACTCTCGTTACGCCGTGCTTTTGCATAACCGCCACGATATCCTCGTCAATGGTATCGGGACGCCCTGCCTCGACGGTAAATTCCTTTGCACCGAAGTGGCAGTATTCCAAAACTCTATCCAACGCTTGTGCGCCGATTGACGTAGGCGTTCCGCCACCGACGTACACCGCCCGTATCTTCCATTTCTTGCTTCTAATCAGCTCTTTCGTCTGTTCAAGCTCTCTTATAAGGCACTCCACATACGGTTCGACGAGCTTTCTTTGCTTGTCTATGGGAAGGGATACGAAGGAGCAATACGCGCACCTCGTCGGGCAAAACGGAATAAACACGAAAACATCGTATTCCTTGCTCGATTTGTTGCGTATAGGTGCTTGCACGTTTACGATTTTCTCAACGAGATTGACCTTGCCTTCGCTCACGCCGTAATCGTCGATAAACACTTCTCTTGCGTCCTTTCCGTAGTCTTTGAAGTCGTTTTGAATTTCAAGAAACAACTTTGTCGGTCTAATCCCCGTAAGACAACCGTACGGAAGATTTACGCCAGTGAGAAAAGAGAGCGTGCGATATATCGCGATTTTCAAAAATCGCTTTTCTTTGCGCTTGCGTTCAAGCTCGTCCTTGCTCTTTATCGAAAAAGTGTAATGCTTTTGGAAATTGTCAAAACTATCAGAATAAATCGATATTCTAATCGCATTTTTTTGTCTAAAGTAGTCAACGTCGAGTTTCAAATCAACATCCGTTCTGCTCTCGAACGGGCGCACGAGTTCCATCAAATCGTTGAGGTATTCTTCGTTTGAGATGTGAAAATCAATCATTGGCTTCTGCTTTGGTTATTAGCGTCTTTATTCTATGGGTATATATGCGTTTTTCTCTATAATCGGGTTGTTTTTTCTCTCAAAATCAAGTGTCGTAGGCTCACCGTGTCCGGTCAAAAGCGTATAGTTGCCTTTGAGGTTAAAGAGTTTGTTGACGATTGAATTTTTGATATCTTTTGCGTTTCCGTCGTAAAAATCGGTGCGCCCGTACGAGGTGAAGAATATCGTGTCTCCCACGAAAATCTTGTTGCCTACGATATAGCACACGCTTCCTTTTGCATGCCCCGGGGTGTGGATAACCTTGACGTCAAGCCCCGCAATTTTCAGCGTTTCTCCGCCCTGCAAAAGCACGTCCGGCACAAACTTTTCCACCTTTACGCCAACGGAAAAGCCCATATTCTTGTAGGAATTTATCTTTTCTCTCTCGTCTTTGTGCAAGAAAACGGCAGGGGCTTTGCTTTCGTCGCGGTTGCCCTTTTCGTCGGTGCATACGATTCTCAAAAGCGGTGCAACGCCCGCAATATGGTCAAAGTGCGCGTGCGTAAGCAATATCGCGTCGATTTTGGCTTTTGCGTCATTAAAGATCTCCGCAATCTGCTCAGCTTCACCGCCTGGATCGACCACAAACCCGCGATTGCCGTTGATGACGATATACGTGTTCGTGCCGAGCTTGCCCGTGTATAGATGGAAAAATCTCAAATCGTTCATCTATGCACCTCGATGACTCCGTCGATTGCGCGTATTTTCTTTACGAGCTCTTCGAGCACGCTTCCTTGCTTGATTTGTACGGTTACGGTAAACTCACCAAACCCCGTCTTATCTTCAAGTCTGGCGTTTGCCGCAACTATATTCAATCTTGCATTTGCGATAAGTGCCGTGATAGACGCGATTACGCCGTCCTTGTTCTCAACGGTAATAATGAGCGTTGCATTGAACATCTCTTCACCGTCGTTGTCCCAACTCGCTTGAATAAGACGTTCTTCTTCCATTCCCTTAACGTTGGGGCAATCCTTGCGGTGTATGGACACGCCTCTGCCCCTCGAAATATATCCGATAATCTCGTCACCTGGGACGGGTGAGCAACATTGCGCCATACGCACCGTAAAATTGGCGTTGCCGTTGATAAGCACGCCGCTTTTTGAGTGTTTGCGCGGTTTTTGCTCTTGCACGGGCACTGTCGGAATTTGTGTTTGCGGAGTGTGATCTTCCTTTTTGAAGCCCTCGATTATCTTGGTGAGCACTTGACTCGTCGAAAGTCCGCCGTAACCGACCATCGCATACAAATCCTCTTCCGAACTCATTGCGTGACGTTGCAAAATACCGCTCAATATGTCGGGAGTGAAAATATCGGCAAGCGCGTAACCTCTGCGTTTGGCCTCTCTTTCGAGCATGTCCTTACCGCGTGCGATATTCTCGTCCTTCTTCTCTTTCTTGAAGTAAGCGCGGATTTTGGAGCGAGCGGACGCCGTATGCACGTATTTGAGCCAGTCGAGGCTCGGACCTTTTGAGGCATTGGACGTCAAAATCTCGACGATATCCCCGTTTGCAAGTTTTGTGGACAAAGGCACCATACGCTTGTTGACCTTTGCGCCTATGCACTTGTTGCCTATTGCGGAGTGAATTTTGTAAGCCAAGTCGAGCGGTGTCGAACCTACGGGCAAATCGAATACGTCGCCCTTGGGCGTGAATACGAACACTTCGTCGTCAAAGACGTTGATTTTGACGGCATCCATAAACTCTTTTGCGCCGTCTATATCCTTTTGGGCGTCCATAACCTCGCGAAGCCAGCGCACTTTGCTGTCGAGTTCGCTATCCTTGCCCGTCGTGCCCTCTTTATACTTCCAATGCGCCGCGACGCCGTATTCTGCGATTTTGTGCATTTCGTACGTGCGGATTTGTATCTCGAAAGTTTCGTTGAACGGCGTAACGACGGTCGTGTGCAAAGACTGATAGTTGTTTGCCTTGGGCATTGCAATATAGTCTTTGAATCTGCCGGGGAGCGGTTTCCACATGGTGTGGATTTCACCGAGCATCGTATAGCAGTCCTTGACGGTATCCACTATGATACGCACTGCCAAAAGGTCGTAAATTTGGTCTATATCGATGTGAAGATTGTGCATCTTCTTGTACACGGAGTAGAAGTGTTTGGGTCTGCCGTTCACCTCGCCGTGTATGCCCATTTCTTTGAGTTTTGCCTCGATTTGCTTGCAGATAGCATCCAAAAAGCCTTGTCTTTCACTGCGTTTTTTGTTGACGCTCTCGGCAACGTATTTGTACTCTGCGGGATAGAGGTATTTCATTGCCAAGTCTTCCAGTTCGCACTTGAAGAAAGAGATACCCAGCCTACCCGCAAGCGGTGCGTATATATCGAGAGTCTCTTTTGCAATACGCTGTTGCTTTTCTTCGGGCAAATATTGAAGGGAGCGCATATTGTGAAGTCTGTCGGCAAGTTTGATGATGATAACGCGCAAGTCCTTTGCCATTGCGACGAAAATCTTGCGGAAGTTCTCCGCTTGCGCCTCTTCCCTGTTTACAAATTGAAGTTTGTCGAGTTTGGTAACGCCCTCGACGAGCTCGACGATTTCGTCACCGAATTCGTCACGGAGTTGGTCGTAGGTTACGGAAGTATCTTCCAAAACATCGTGCAAAAACGCGGCTATGACCGTTGAACTGTCAAAGCCGTAATCCGTCAAAATCTCCACCACTGCGCAAGGGTGAATAAAGTAGTCCTCACCCGAACTTCTTTTTTGTCCCTTGTGCGCCTCTTTGGCAAAGTCGTACGCCTTTTTAATTTCCGCATAATTGAGCGGATACGTTTTTCTGAGTTTTATGAGCAAGTCTTCCATAAATTCCTCTTGCCGTGTTACCTATATAGATTATTATACTTTATCTTAAAAAACATTGCAATAGCAACTCAAAATAGCACGCCGATTTTTTAGACGTGCAAGAGATTGCGATATACGACACTGTCGGAAAGGCTGGATTTCTTTCTGCTCACAGTCACTATACCTCTATCGCTTATCTGTACAAGTCCGAGTTGCTCGAATATAGTCATTGCGACGTAAAACTCGCTTTCTTTGACCTTATATCTCGAACACACCGCAATATACATTTTCCTATATCCGCCTTGTTTCCCGCCCTTTGTCGAGATATTGAAAATCTCTTTATAAATATTTCTCAATCTCTCGTCGGTTATGCGCAATTGCTTTGGCGCAACGTCACCGAGCGCATAGCACGTCGCTTGATTTTGGAGTTTTGCAAGATACCCTTCGCAAAGCGGACTGCCGGCAACCACTATCCTCTTGTAGAAAGAGAAATCGTAGCATTCTGCGGGGCACACCACCACGCAATTTTCGGGATTGAGGCAACGAGGCGTCGCAATAAGCACGGGAAGCGACTTCACCTCCTCGCACTCGTCGCAAATCTTTTTATATTCTTCCTCTGAAAAACACACAACAACCGAACCGAACGGCTCTTTAAGCCACGATTTCAGCTCGCTAAAGTCCGTTTTTTGCAAAGTCGCACTGCCTTCGCACGAGAGTTGATGCAAGTTCATACACTCGCTCTCTTGCGGTGTTACGGACACGTTTTCAAATTCGAGCGTTTGAATAATTCCTTGCGCGGTTTCTCTGTTTTGAAACGTATTTACGCCAAGCGTAACCTCAAAATCGGTCTTGCCCGTAACGGGGAAAAGACACGGCGCAAACTTAGAAAATCCCATCAATTCAATGTTGTTTCCAGAGTATTTTACGTGTTGCGAAAAGCCGATTCTTTCAAATTTTAGCCCTTGCGCCTCGATTAAGAAGGTAGGCTTCGGATTTTGATATCCCGTAGGTTCTAACAGTTCCAATTCCTTTGCAAACGAAAGGAAATCCATATCCATCGGCAATTGCATTTCACACTCGACTACGTGCGTAAAATCTTCCGCCTTATGTTCCGACAAAAGTTTCTTATTCGCGGCGTTTTTGAAGCTCTCAAACGCCGATACGTTCATACTGACGCCCGCCGCTTGCGCGTGTCCGCCAAACGCCGTAAAGTACTCTGAAAGCGAGCAAAACAGTTCAAATATGTTCACCGACGGCACCGAACGAGCAGAACCTCGAAGTTCTTCCCCGTTCTTTGCAAAGAGCACTGCGGGACGTTTGAATTCCTCAACCAGTCGCGCGCACGCGATACCTAATATACCGGGTTCCCACTTATCGCTGTAAAGGGCGATAATGCCCGTATTTTCAAAATCCGCGCCTTTGAGCATTTGCTTTGCCGACGCCACCGCCTCTTCGCACAATTGTTGGCGCGCGGAATTGTCCCTGGCTAGTTCCTCCGTGAGAGTTCTCAAAAGGAAATAATCGTTTTCGAGGAATAAGCCCACCACTTTCATTGCGGAATTGAGTCTGCCCGCGGCATTCATTCTCGGTGCGAGGCGGAACATAACGTCTTGCGACGACACATTCTCTTGATTGAGAAGCATTTTGACGCCCTTTCTCGGGGACGTGGTGATTTGTTTAAGTCCGAAGTAGGCAATTATTCTATTGTCCCCCACGAGCGGAACGACGTCCGCAATGGTGGCAATGGACACGATATCGAGGTACTTGCACGCCTCTTGTCTATTGCTCAACGCCTCGACAAGCTTGAGTGCAACTCCCGCACCGCACAAATCGTAAAATCCTTTGCGTGCAACCTTTGGGTCAACCACTATACAGTCAGGTATTTTCTCTTGCGGTTCGTGGTGGTCCGTAACAATGGTGTCAATGCCGATAGATTTAAGATATTCCACCTCTTCAACCGCCGTAATGCCGGTATCTACGGTGATAACGAGGCTCGGCGAGTGATTGGCAAGGATTCTCTTCAACGTGTCCACGCTTATGCCGTAGCCGTCTTTGTTGCGGTCGGGGATAAAATAAAACACGTCGAGTTTGTCGCGCAAGTACAACATAAGAGTCGATATTGCGCAAATGCCGTCGCAGTCGTAGTCACCGTAAATAAGCACTTTTTCCTTATTTGCGATTGCCTTCTTTATGCGTTCGACGGCTTCCTTCATACCGTCTATTTCAAACGGTGAGGACAAATTGTCAACGGACGGATGCAAAAAAGAAAAAATCTCGTCCTCTTTCATTCCCCTCCCCAAAAGCAAACGCAAAAACTCTCGGGATATTCCGAGTTTTTTCGCAAGTGCCGTTTGCGAGGCGGTCAATTCAAAATTCTGAGTTTTTACGGTATATTGCATATAGACATAAAACGACGCCCTCACCGTTTGGTGAGGGCGCAAACGTTTTTCTTTACTTATTTCTTTTTCTTGAAGGTTGTATTCTTCTTGGAATATTTGTAAACCGTGTTTGCTTTTTGTTTTTGTGCACCGGCTTGTTTGACTTGGACGGGAGTTGCCTCGTCGTCTTTCACGACGGTTGAATCGACTTCATCGTCGTCGTTCTTGTCGTAAGACACGTTGTGACGTTTTGCATATTTCTCTTTGGTCTTGTCAAAGGAAATGCTCATTGCCGCCCACAACGGAGTTGCGATAGTCAATGCCGAATAGAGACCCGCAAGCAAACCGAGAATGATAGGCACGCAGAACTCTCTGATAGATTCGCTACCGAGAATTGCAAGGAATACAACGGTAACCATCGTCGTCAAAGTCGAGTAAATCGTACGAGTCAAGGAAGCGCGAACCGCTTGGTCGCCGATACCCTTGTAGTCGATGTTCTTTTGACCTTTGAGAGGCTTAATCATTTCACGGCAACGGTCGAAGATGATGATCGTGTTGTTGATTGAGTAAGCAACGATCGTAATCATAGCAGCGACGTATGAACTGTTGATTTGCACTCTGCAAATGACCGTGAGAGCAAACATTATCACGATATCGTGGATAAGTGCGATGATTGCCGCAAATGCGCTCATCAACGTAAATCTTATAATAATGTAGACAAGGATGAGAGCAAGCGAAACTGCAAGTGCGATACCTGCCTTGGAGAGCAAGTCGCTTGCCGCGGTTGCACCGATAGATTGATACGTGATCTTATCCGCAAGGTTGATATCCGGGAAAGCGTTCTTATCGACCGCGTCTCTGATTGCGTCGTTCATAGCCGCAATGTCTGCGTCGTTGTCAAGGACGTTTTTGTACCTGAACACGATAGCGGTCTTATTTACGTCGTTAGCCTCTTGCAATTGCGAATAACTGACGACGACTTTTGCGCCTTTGTATTCTACGTCTTGGATCGCCTTGATGATAGCGTCGCGATTGGTGTTGTAATTGTCTTTTGCGTCTTTACCGAGCGTTACGGTGAGGATAGTACCACCCTCGAAGTCGATACCGACGCCGACTGCGTCGGAGTAACTGCTACCCGGTCTCGTACCGAGTGCGACTATCATAATAACCGCCACAAGCACGATAACGACGGGAAGAATTGCCGCGTATTTGCCGTTTTTGCAGACGCTGTAGTTGTTGCAAAGATTGCGGAAGTTTGACTTTTTCATAATTACGCCTCCTCCTTTGCAGTTTGTGTAGAAACGGTACCGACCGTTTCGTCTTCTTCTTTGACGCGTTTAAGTCCGTAGAACTTTTCGCTGGTGCTGTTGAGCGGGATAAACGCTTTGAGGATAAGTCTCGTGCATACCAACGATGCGAAGAGCGAGAGCACGATACCTATAAACAACGTCACTGCAAAACCTACGATTGAGGAAGAGCCGAGTATCCAAAGCACGATTGCGCCGATGAGCGTAGTAACTTGACCGTCGATGATTGCAGCCGCAGAGCGTTTGAAACCAATCTTGATGCAAGTGCCGATGGGCTTTGAAGAGTGCTTGTATTCGTCCTTCACTCTCTCGAAGATAATGACGTTGGCGTCAACTGCCATACCGATTGAGAGCAAGATACCGGCGATACCGGGGAGCGTGAGTTGTACCCACGGCAACACTGCGCAGAACCAAAGCAAGAGCACGATGTAGATGCAAAGCGAAAGGTCTGCCGCAAGACCGAGACCGCGATAAACGACTGCCATAAACACGAAGATGAGAGCTACGCCGATTGCACCCGCGATGAGTGCGATTCTGATGGAGTTCTCGCCGAGCGTTGCGGAGATGTTTCTCACTTCTGCGATTTGAAGCGTAACACCGAACGTACCCGATTGCAATTGAGTTGCAAAGTCGTAAGCGGATTGATAATCGTAGTCGCCGGTGATGATTGCTTGACCGTTGGTGATCGCGCTGTTGATCTTCGGAGACATTATCTTTCTTCCGCCGACGTAAATATACGTGGATTTGCCTACGTTGTTCGTCGTGGTGTCAGAGAACTTTTTGGTACCCGATTCGTTGAATTTGAGTCCGATTGCATAGCTCGTGCTACTGTCGGAAGTCGTCACGTACGCACTTTCGAGGTCTTCGCGTCCTCTAATGAACGCTTTCTCGTAAAGTTCGCTCTCGGCAGCCTCGTTACCGAGGTCTTCGAGCGTGAAATACAACGATTGCGGACGGCCGATGAGTTCGAGAACTTTTTCGGGATCGTCTACGTCCGGGATTTCAACGCGGATGGTGTTTCCGCCGTTGCTGTTCGTGCCCTTGGTCACGGTTGCTTCCGTGTAGCCCTTGGATACGAGCAAACTTTGCAAAGAACTTACTGTGCCACTGATACGAGTGTCGAGATCGCCGTAGTTGTCGTTTTCGACATTGAAAACCGCCGACACGCCGCCCGACATATCGAGGCCGAGTTTGATTGTCTTCACATAACCGGTATAATCATAAACGGTGTTTGCAATAGGAAAGTCCACGACGGCAAACACTGTCATAAGAATTATGAATATACTCACTATGCACAAGACGACTATCGATTTCTTTTTGTTCACAGGAATATTCCTCCATATAGTAAAACATAAGTATTATAAACAATGAGATAGTTTAAGTCAAGAAATAATGCTTGATTATATAAATTTTTAACAGTATTTTTGCGTGTTTTTGCAAAATTATCCGCCAAAAACAACACTTGTCTATCATATCGCGGTCGGACAAATCATATTTTTTGGTATGGAAAAAGCAAAACTCATCAAAAACGACGTCGTTGACGTCCTCAAAGCAGTATTGTTTGCAACTCTTATCTCTCTCGGTTTGGTGCTGATTTTTGCCATAATCATACGCTTTGCTTCCGTGGAAAACAAAGTCATTATGCCCGTCAATATAGCGATAAAAATCGTATCGGTATTCGTCGGCGTGCTTATAGGCTTCAAGCAAGCGCAAAACGGCTTGCTAAAAGGCGCGATTACGGGACTTGCCTATATGCTTCTCACGTTTTTGATTTTCTCCGCCCTCAATGGTTTCAAAGACGTAAAATTCAGTTGGATAGACCTCATCACACTACCCCTCGCCGGCGCCATCAGCGGAATTATCACTGTCAACATAAAAGGAAGGAAAAAGTGAACAAAAAAATTATTAATTAATATTTATTAATTAATAATTGCGGGTGGGCTTTGCCCACACCTAAACGAAAACTCAATCGAAGACTACTTATACACGGTATGTGCCAATTCGGAGCGTTCTTATTAACGGAATGTGCTTATTCGAAGTTGGAGGCGCAAGGCGCCGACCGCATCGAACACCGAGCTTGACGTAAAAGTACTGTCCGACTGTGACGTGTTGTTGCGTAGCAGTCACACAAAGGACAGTGGCATAAAGCGGGAAATGTCCCTATCTATGCGAGTGTTGAGTGTTGTCCCCCGCTACGCGGTCGCCGTGGGTTCCCTCAAGCAAAACGCAGAGGGGGAACGGCGATAGGGAAAACACCTTGAGGAAAGGGGAAAGTTGCATTTATTATTTGAAAGAGGCGGTTATTTAATTTAAGGAGTTACGACTATTCCCTATTCGTTGCCTACTAATACACGCACTCGGCGCAAGATAAATAATTAAAAAAACGACCCACCAACGCAGGTCGTTTTTTTATACTGTATTGCAATTATTTATCCGCTTTGTCGCAATCTGCTTTTGCGTCGCATGTGTCGCAGTTGTTGTCGCACTCGGTTGTTTCGGTTGCGGGCTCGGCGTTTTCTGCTTTGTCGCAGTCTGCTTTTGCGTTGCAAGCGTCACAATTGTTGTCGCACTCAGCGTTTTCTTCCTTCTTTTCTTCCGTTGCGGGTGCTGCGGGAGCTTGAGGTGCATCGACTTTTTCAAGCACGTAACCGACCGCTTTCTTGTCGATAACGATGAGAGTGGGATTGTTTTCCGTGCCGACGTTGACGATGAGGGTGTTGTCAGCGTTCACTTGTGTGATTTTACCGACGATACCGCCGACTGTCATAAGTTTTGTGCCGACTGCAAGATTATTGAGCATATTTTGTTGCTCTTTTTGACGTTTCTTTTGAGGAACGACCGTGAGAACGATCATTACGACGAAGACAACGCCGATGATGACATACATAGCCCAAGGCGGCAAAGCCGCAAGTGTAGAAACGAACATTTTTACTCCTTATTCGCCAAAGAGGCGATACATTATTGAATTTATGTGCTTAAATCATACACGATGAATGATAGATTTGCAACAAAAAACACCGATTTTGTCCAAATATTAAATTCGATTTAAGCAATTTTTTGTCTATAAGCCGTTTTTTATCCTTTATACTGCGCCATAAACTCCTTGCGGAATTCGTCAAATCTGTCTTCCGAAATCGCTTGACGGATATCGGCCGCAAGCCTTTCAAGGAAGCGGATATTGTGGATTGAAAGCAGTCTTCCGCCCATAATCTCGTCGCTCTTGATGAGGTGACGGATATACGCTCTCGTGTAGTTCTTGCAAGCGTAACAATCGCAATCGGGATCGATCGGAGTAAAGTCCTCGGCGTACGGTGCGTTGCGGATTGTCAAAAATCCTTCTTTGACCATTGCCGTGCCGTTGCGAGCAATACGCGTGGGGAGCACGCAGTCAAACATATCCACTCCCCTTGCGACGCCTTCGACGAAATAGTCCGCCGTACCGACGCCCATAAGATAATGCGGTTGGTCTTTTGGCAAAATCGGTTGCAAAACGTCGAGCATTTCATACATTTTTTCCGCGCTTTCCCCCACGCTCAAACCTCCGATTGCGATACCGCATTTGGCGTAAGGCACGGTGCGCTCGGCACTCTCTTTGCGAAGGTCGGGAAAAATATTTCCTTGCACTATCGGGAAAAGCGTTTGGTGTGGTTTGAGCTCGACTTTCGAGCATCTATCCAACCATTTCAGCGTGCGTTCCATAGCGTCGCGCGCTTTGTCGTGCGTGATATCGGGAGGCGTGCACTCGTCAAAAGCCATAACTATATCGCTTCCCAAAGCCTTTTGCACTTCCATAGACTTTTCGGGTGAAAAGAAGTGCTTGCTTCCGTCTATAAAACTGTTGAACTCCGCACCCTCGTCCGTAATTTTTCTCAAAGACGAAAGCGAGAAAACTTGGAAACCGCCACTGTCCGTGAGTATTGCGCCGTCCCAGTTCATAAACTTGTGCAAACCGCCCGCTTTTTCTATGAGTTCATGCCCCGGGCGCAAATACAAGTGATATGTATTCGATAGCAAAATTTGCGCGCCCGTCGCTTTCACTTCTTCGGGGGAAAGCCCCTTTACGGTTGCCTTCGTGCCTACGGGCATAAAGCACGGCGTATCGATAACGCCGTGTTCGGTGTAGAGTTTTCCCACTCTCGCACCTGTCTTTTTATCTTCATGTAAAACTTCAAACTTCATTTTTTGTTCCTCAATTTCCTATTCAAAGAAGCAAGCGTCGCCAAAGGAGAAAAATCTATATTTTTCTTCGACTGCCGTTCTGTAAATTTCAAGCGTCTTTTCTCTGCCGACGAACGCCGACACGAGCATAATCAAGGTGCTTTCGGGCAAGTGGAAATTGGTGATAAGCCCCTTTACGCACTTAAATTTGTACCCGGGATAGATAAATATGCTCGTATCGCCTTTTTGCGCTCTCACGTATCCGTTCTCGTCCGCCACCGTTTCGAGCGTGCGCACGCTCGTAGTGCCCACGCAAATAACGCGCCTACCCTCTCTGATTGCCGAGTTGATTTTTTCGGCGTTTTCCTCGTCGATTTCGTAATACTCGGTGTGCATCTCGTGGTCAAGGATATTTTCCTCTTTGACGGGACGGAACGTTCCAAGCCCTATATGCAAAAGCACTTCGGCAAAATCCACACCCATATCCCGCACTTTTTGCATAAGTTCGGGTGTGAAATGCAGTCCTGCCGTGGGTGCTGCCGCCGAGCCTTCTATCTTGCTGTATACGGTTTGATATCTTTCCTTATCTGCAAGTTTTTCTTTGATATACGGCGGAAGAGGCATATTTCCGACTCTGTCGAGAATGTCCTCGAATACGCCATCGAATTTAAATTCAATCGTGCGTGCGCCGTAGTCCCCCACTTCCGTAACGACCGCACTCAACTCGTCGCAAAAATGTATGACCGAGCCGAGGCGCGCCTTGCGTGCGGGTTTCATAATGGTTTCCCAATGCGTGTAGTCTTTTCGCTTTAACAGCAAGACTTCAAGCACGCTTTCGTGATTTTCAATATGTCCGAAAATACGCGCGGGAATAACCCTCGTATTGTTGATGACGAGCAAGTCCCCCTTTTTGAGATAGGACGGCAAGTCGTAAAAATGCTTGTGCTCAATCGTGTCGGCATCTCTATTATAGACGAGCAACCTCGAATGGTCGCGAGGGTCGATAGGCGTTTGAGCAATCAACTCTTCGGGCAAATTATAATAAAAATCGTGCGTCGTAAGAGTTGTCGGTATAGTTTGATTTTGTTGCATAATCGATGTTTTATCCGTTGTCTTTTGATATATAAAGTGCTTTACGCTTCGGTATATGGTCTGCCGAGATGTTCGTATGCGTTCTTGGTGCACACTCTTCCCCTCGGTGTACGAGATATAAAACCGAGTTGAATAAGGAATGGCTCAACCACGTCCTCAATCGTAGATGTTTCTTCGCCCGTCGCTGCCGAGAGCGTATCCAAGCCCACAGGACCACCGCCGAATTTGTCAATGATTGCCTCGATAACCGTGCGGTCAGTGACGTCGAGACCAAGTTCGTCAACGTCCATAAGGCGCAATGCTTTCTTGGTGATATCGAGATTGATACCATCGAGTTTTTCGTATTCCGCAAAGTCGCGCACGCGCCTCAAAAGTCTGTTTGCGATACGCGGAGTACCGCGCGAGCGTTTGGCAAGTTCGAGTGCCGCCTGCTCGTCAATGGATATACCCAAAATGTTTGCCGAGCGCATAACGATTTTTTTAAGCTCGTCGTCGGAATATATTTCAAGTCGCAACGCCATACCGAAACGGTCACGCAACGGACTTGAAAGCATACCCGCCCTAGTCGTCGCGCCGATAAGAGTGAAACGTTTAAGCGGTATTCTTATGCTTCTTGCCATAGGTCCCGAACCGGTCACCAAATCAAGCGAGAAGTCTTCCATAGCGGGATAGAGCACCTCTTCGATATTGCGATTGAGGCGGTGTATTTCGTCAATGAAAAGCACGTCGCCTTTTTCGAGGTTTGTCAAAAGTGCGGCAAGATCCGCCGCTTTTTCGATTGCGGGACCACTCGTAACTCTTATTTGCGAGCCGAGTTCGCTTGCGATAACGTGTGCAAGAGTGGTTTTGCCGAGACCGGGAGGTCCGTAAAGCAACACGTGGTCAAGCGCGTCGTTTCTCGCTTTTGCGGCGGAGATAAACACTTGCAGATTCTTTTTGATTTTCTCTTGTCCGACGTATTCGTCCATACTATGCGGACGAAGGCTGTTTTCCTGTTCGTCGTCCTCAATGGTCAACGAACTCACAACCCTGTTGTCAAGCTCGAAATCCTGATTTTCTTTTGTAAATTGCGATTTTATCATTTTTGACCTATATGGTATCAGTAATCTTATTTATGGAATATTCCGCCAGCGCAATTCATTGCGCCTAACGTTGCTCGTAGACAGGCGGAGCCAACGCAAAATCCGTCATTGCGATGATGACAATAAACTCGTTTATTGCCATAAATCGCATTTGAATTTTGCTTTACTAATCGCGCCGATAATTTTGCTCTTATATCAAGCGGATATAAAACACTCGCCACAATTTCGCAAAATTATCGGCTTGATGTTATACCGATTAATAAACGTTACTCGTAGACAGGCGGAGCCGAAGTTTATAACTCCACGAAGACTAATTGTGAGCATCAACTATCCGTCTGAGCAACCGCCGAGCCGTCTCAAGGTTGCGAAACCTTACGCACAAAAGCAATGCTCTGATTGCTTTTGTGTAGGACGATTACGCCTAAATATGTGTCAAGTTATCTCAAAGAGATAAGTGACACGTGTTTAGCATTCGGCGCAATTTTATTTATTTAGACTTTGCAAGCACGCACGAATGATGTTTTCCGTGCCCTGCACTCTCTTGCTTGCCTCGGTAGCCATACGCACCGCGTCGGTTTTGGAAAGTCCGAGACTTTCAAGCGCAAACACCACGTCCGCAAGATCCTCACCCGTAAGTGCGTCTTGGTGGTCGTTGAATATGGTTATATCGTCCGCAACTTGCTCGCGGAGGCTCAATACGATAAGTTCCGCAGTCTTTTTGCCAAGACCTTTAATCTTCGTGAGCGTCTTTACGTCCCCTGATGCAATTGCCACGGTAAGCGTTTTTAGGTCGTAACCGCCGAGGATTTGCATTGCGAGTTTGGGCCCGATACCGCTGATTTCGATAAGGCGCATAAACAATTTTTTCTCGTCCGTGCGCGAAAAGCCGTAAAGCGACATCTCGTCCTCTCTCACGTAAAGATAAGTATAAATCTTGACGATTTCACCCAAATCGACGTCCATAAGCGTATTTCCGCTCACACCGATTTCGTAACCGATGCCGTTGTTGTCGACGACGATTGAAGTCAACGTCTTATCAACTATTTTACCTTGTATGTAGTTGTACATATTTTCCTTTGTTGCGTGCAAGCACGCAAGTGATATTCTCGCGAAGCGAGAGTGATATTGTGCTACGCACAGTGATATTTTTAGCCTTTGGCTAAAAGTGATATTCGCACTTCGTGCGAGTTGTGGAATTATTCCATTAGCGCAATTTATTGCGCCTAACGACACTCGTAGACAGGCGGAGCCGTAGAATATAACTCCACGAAGAGTCGTTGTGAGCATCTACGTCCAATCTTCCATACAAGCACGCAGTGCGCACACACCAAGCAAGCGATATAGCGAAACTGTGGCAGGAGTTTTTATCTCTCTTATTCTGATAGCGTATATCGGTTGCGCGGTTAGTAGAGCAATAAGGCTAGCGTGGCGTTAGACAATGAACTTGTGAATTGTCTTTGCCATGGCGACGACTTTTGCTCGCATTCGGCGCAATCATTGCACTTTAAAACTTGTTGTCATTCTGCTCGTTTGAGCGTGGCATATAGCAACTGCGAGCGCATCTGCCGCGTCGTCGGGGCGCGGAACGCTCTTTAAGCGCAACAGTGCTTGAACCATATGTTGCATTTGCATTTTGTCCGCACCGCCATAGCCCGTAACCGCTTGCTTTATTTGGTTGGGCGTATACTCGTACACTTCGTCCCCGAGCCCCTTCACCGCCGTGAGCAAAATCACGCCTCTTGCCTCGGACACCGCAATACCGGTGGTGACGTTCTTTGAAAAGAACAGTTCCTCTATTGCGATATTGTCGGGTTTGAACGTTTCGATAAGCTCTTGCACGCCCTCTTCGAGTTGTTTGAGGCGTTGAGGCAAAGTGCAATCTTTGGGCGTGACGACCGCTCCGTAATCTATTACGGAATAGTTGCCTTTGACGGCGTTTATCACCCCGTACCCCATAGTCGCAAGACCGGGGTCAATGCCCAATATTATCATAAAACGTCCTTTATAATGCTGTTTTCGCTTGCAAAATCGTACACCCTTGCGCAATTTTGCACAGGCAAAGTGCCGACCTCGTCAAGCATTTGTTTGCAGTGCACTACGCCCGATTTTGTGCGCAATTCGTATCCGTTTCGCGTGCGAATAGAGTTTTGCACACTCTCTTTTCTATCTCCGTTTACGTCGTAGCAATCGCTTGCCCAGCCGACGAAAACGTCTTTGCCGATATACCCCGTGGCAATCTTGCCGTCGAAGTGAGACAGGTCGATATCGTAGTTATCGAGCGTCGTCGCAACGAGTTTTCCGTCTTTTTGGTCGAGATGCGCTTTTTCAAAGCGATAGTCGTTATCAAACGCTTGCACCGCCCACACGTTGGATGGATTGGCAAGCATTTGCTCGTATGTGCCTACTTGCTTCACTTCCCCGTAATGCATAACTGCAATTTTATCGGCAATCGAAAGCGCCTCATCCTTGTCGCGCGTTGCAAAAATCACGATTTTACCCTCTCTTGCCATATTTTGTAAGATAGGCGCAACTTCGCTCCAAAGCACTCTTGCCTCGTCCTTGTCAAGCCCTCTCGTTATGTCGTCGACGAGTATGACTTTGGCAGGTCTTAAAAACAGCCTTGCAATCGCAAGCCTTTTGAGGTCTATAAGAGAAGTCTTTTTTGCCTTGTCGTAAAGTATGGCAACAACGCCCGTTTTCTCGGCACAGTCGTTTACGATTTGCTTGATTTTGTCCTTATCGTATCCGCGGATAATAAGCGGATATGCCAGATTATAGTAGCAAGTACGATTTTCAAACATAGCCAAATCGTCAAACACCATAATCACGTCGTCGGGCTTTTTGTCGAGAGGTTCACCGTCAAAAAGCACTTTGCCCTCACAATCGGTAACGGACGCAACCACCTTCAAAAAGGTGGTTTTTCCGCTCAATTCGTCACCGAGCAAGGCAAGTATTTTGCCGTCCTCTATCTTCATATCCAACGAGCCGAGCACCCTCGCACCGTATAGATACTGTTTGCTTACGCCGACGAGTTCCAACATAATCAGATGATGTATTTGCTATTTTTCTTGGGAGCGGCTTCGAGTTCCGCCTTCTTTGCTTCGTAGCCCGCTCTGTTGAACATTGCGTACGTTGCGTTCTTGCCCTCTTCGACGCCAGGTTGATTGAACGTGTCGATGTTGAGCATCTTTCCGCAGTATGCGGTTTCGAGTTGAAAGAACATAAGCAATTGACCTATCGATACCGCATTGACTTCGTCAAGCATAATAGTGCGGTTCATATGTTTGGAGCGAGTGAGCGCGTACTCCGTCGCTTCTCTTTCGGTGTTGATAAGCTCACCCATCGTGTGTCCGCAAAGGAAGTTGACGTCCGCAAATTCTTCCGCACCGTTTGCGATAACAACGTCTCCTCTGTACTTCTTTACGCCGATAAACGTGACCACTTTGTCAAACGGACCTTCGGTGTAAAGTTGCACTTGCGAGTGTTGATCGGTGACGCCCAAAGACTTGACGGGCGTTTGTCCCTTATGCACGACGTTGCCGTCAAAATCGACAGCCTTGCCGAGGCTCTCGCCCCAAAGTTGGCAATACCAGTCCGCAATGAGTTTAAGGCTGTCCGCATACGGCATCATAACCGAGATGTTTTTGCCTTTTTGCTCCATTGCGATATATTGAAGCGTTGCCGCCATCAAAGCGGGGTTCTTGTACGGATTGGAGGAGTTGCACGCCTTGTCCATCTCCGCCGCACCGCGCAAAAGTCCGATGATATCGATGCCGAGCACCGCCGCCGGAAGAAGTCCGACAGGGCAAAGTTCGCTGAAACGTCCACCTACGCCGTCGGGAATATAATAGGTCTTGAAGCCCTCTTTCTTTGCGAGTTTGATGAGGTTGCCCTTGCTTTGAGACGTCGTTGCGATGATATGCTTTGACCAATCGTCACCGCATCTCTTTTTGAGGATATCCGTGATGATGAGATATTGGCTCATGGTCTCGGACGTCGCACCGCTCTTGGTGATGACGTTGAACATAGTCTTTTCAACGTCGATAACGTCGAGAAGTGCCAACATTCTTTCGGGGTCTACGTTGTCCTCAACGTAGAATTTCACGCCTCTTTTCTTTGCGTCGAGGTCGTTGTATCTGAAATGGCAAAGTGCGTTGAACACCGCCATAGGACCGAGTGCGCTTCCGCCGATACCGAGCACCACGAAGTTGTCGTAATGCGCGCGCACTTCCGCCGCCGTATAAATAATATCGCGTACGATATCTTCTTGATTGTACGGAAGTTCCGACCAACCCATCCAGCCCGTACCGCGGTTTTTCTCGAAGTAAGCGTAACTGTCTTGTGCCTTGTCGAGAACGCTTTCTATCTCTTTTTCGGTGATGCCTTGCTCGCCTATGGACGATTGCATCATATTGTTAAAGTCAAACTTCAATTGCATAATACTTATGCCTCCAAAAGATTTTTCAAATATTTCACCGACTCCGTCACTTCGTCGTAAGAGTCGTAATTTTTTGCGTATTGTTCGATGATTAGCGGTCCGTCGTATCCGCCGTCTTTGAGCCTTGCGATAAGCTCGTCAAACGGAAATTCTCCTTTCCCGACCATCGTAATCTCACCGTCTTTGACGTCGCTCAAATGCACGTTTTTGAGGCTATTTCCCATAACGGCAAGATACTCTCGCCAATCGTATCCCGATTGTCTTGCTTGCTTCACGTCGAGCACGGTGCCGACATTCGGAGCGTACGAGCGCATTTTCTCATAAAAATCGGGCGTGTTGAAAGTCGCCCAATGTACGTTTTCAAGGCATAATTTTATGCCGTATTCGCTTGCGATATCACCGAGTTTTGCCATGCGTTTTCCCACGAAAACGGGGTCGAAACACTGATTGCGTTTGAGCCTCGGTTGTCCGTGGAAGGTGTACGCTTTTGCGCCTATAATATTGCCCACGGTAAGCACTTTGCGGAATATCTTTTCCGCGTCCTCGTAAGTGCGCAGTGCGATATTGAAAAGTTGCGGTTCGAACTCGGTGTTGAGTGCGTGCACCGAGTATATATCGAGACTGCCCTTTCTCTCTGCCAAAAGACGTCCAAACTCGCTTTCGTACTCACAAAAAGTGGTAAGAAACACCTCGGCGGTGTCCCCTCCACAGCGTTGAATGACCGAGAACGAGTTCTCGGTCAATTCTTTTGTAAAAAACGTAGCTGTCGATATTCCGACTTTCATTTACTCTTTTCACCCTCTGAAAACGAGGGCATTTCCTTTTATTCTTCACCCGCAAAATGCAGGCGCAATATATTATACTTCTTCGCTCTCGTCGTAAGCGTTGGGCGTGCCTTTTTTGTCTTTGTCCCAAATGTCCTTTTGCTTTCTCATTTGACCGAGGAGTCTGGGGATAACCTCGTCCACGTTGTCAAACGGAGAGTCGGACACCGCTTGCGCGCGATAGGTCAAGCCTTTGCTTGTAACCACCATATCCGTGGTGTAGTCACCGTTCTCGTACGTGACGGTAAACTTGACTTCCGTGTCTTCGTCTGCAAAACGTCTTTCGAGTTTTGCGCACTTTTTCTCGGTGATTGCCTTGAGTGAATCACTTGGGTTATAGTTCTTGCCAAAAATTTCGATTCTCATAAAGTAACCTCCTATAAGTTCTTTATATATGCATTATAGCAAATATATTTTTATTATTCAATAGCAAAACGCATTTTTACGCCGATTTTGTTTTGATATCGAGATTTTCCGAAACTTATAGTTTTTTGAAAGTGAGTGCGTCGCCGTCGCAATCGATTTTTACTTTGTCGTTTGCGCCTATTTCACCGCGTATGAGTTTTTCGCTGAGTTTGTCCTCGACAAGCCTTTGGATAGTGCGACGAAGCGGTCTTGCGCCGTATTCGGCGTCGTAACCGACGTTTGCGATATACTCCTTTGCTTTGTCCGTAATCTCAACGCTTACGCCCCTTTCTTCAAGGCGTTTTGCAAGCGACGAGAACATAAGATTTGCAATCTTTACAATGTTTTCCTTGTCCAACTTCTTGAACACGACTATCTCGTCTATACGGTTGATAATCTCGGGTTTCATTGCGCCTTTGAGCGCTTGGATATGTCTTTCTCTATTGCGCTCCGTCTCGTTTTCGGTGGCTTGCGCGCTTGCAAAACCGAGAGTGTGACGAGGCTCGGACGCCTCTTTCGCGCCGATATTGGATGTGAGGATAACCACCGTGTTTTTGAAGCTCACCGTGCGACCGTGACTGTCCGTGAGTATGCCGTCCTCGAGAATTTGAAGCAAGATGTTGAAGATATCGGGGTGTCCCTTCTCGATTTCGTCGAAAAGCACCACGGAATACGGCTTTCTGCGCACTTTTTCCGTGAGTTGTCCGCCCTCTTCGAAGCCTACCAAACCGGGGGCAGAACCTATAAGTCTTGACACGCTGTCCTTTTCCATATACTCGCTCATATCCACGCGGATAAGCAAGTCTTCGTCACCGAAAAGCGCACCGGCAAGTGCCTTTGCAAGTTCCGTCTTACCAACGCCCGTCGGACCGAGGAATATAAACGAGCCGATAGGGCGTTTGGGGTCTTTGAGTCCCGCTCTCGCGCGCTTGATTGCCCTTGCCACCGCCAAGCACGCTTCGTCTTGACCTATGACTCTCGATTGCAAAACTTTTTCGAGATTGACGAGTTTTTCGCTCTCCCCCTGCGTGATTTTGCTAACGGGGATACCCGTCCAATTGCCTACGACTTCGGCAATCTCGTCCTCTCCTATGGACAGCGTCATAGAGGCGCATTTTTCCTTCCATTCTATCTCGGCTTTTTCGCGCTTTTCGATATAATCGTCGCGAAGTGCCTTATATTTGGCGCAAAGTTCGAAATTATCTCTGCGCTTTGCCTCGCTCAAATCGAGGTCGGCTTGCTTGATTTTTCCCTCCAAATCGCGTATTTCTTGCGGTGTGGTAAAATTGAAAATTTTCTTTCTCGAAGCCGCCTCGTCGATAAGGTCGATGGCCTTGTCGGGCAAAAATCTGTCGGCGACATATCTATCAGACAAAATCGCAGCCGACGATATCGCTTCATCCGTGATAACCACGCCGTGGTGCGCCTCGTATTTTGGTTTAAGTCCTTGCAAAATTTCTATCGTGTCGCTAACGCTCGGCTCTTCCACCAAAACGGGTTGAAAACGGCGTTCTAACGCGCTGTCTTGCTCAAATTGCTTGCGGTATTCTTCAAGCGTGGTTGCGCCTATCGTCTGCAATTCGCCCCTTGCAAGCATTGGTTTGAGTATGTTTGCGATGTCCAGTCCGCCCTCGCTTGCGCCCGCTTTCAAAATGGTGTGAATCTCGTCTATAAAAAGCAAAATATCCCCTCTGCGTTTTATGCCGTTGAGGGTTTCTTTCAATCTTTCTTCAAAGTCTCCTCTATATCTCGTGCCCGCAACAAGCGACGTCAAATCAAGCGAAAACACCGTCTTTGTGCGCAATGCGTCCGGCACGTCTCCCGATACGATTGCTTGCGCAAGTCCGTCCACGACCGCACTTTTACCGACGCCCGGCTCACCGATAAGCACGGGATTGTTTTTCGTCCTACGGCAAAGCACTTGGATGACTCTTTCCGTTTCCTTGCCTCTGCCGATAACGGGATCGAGCTTGCCGTCTCTTGCCTTTTTCGTCAAATCCGTGCCGTATTTGGACAAGTCGAAATCGTCTTTTTCTTGCATTTTCGGCTCGATTGCGACGTGTTTTTCCGCCTCGTCGTCACCGAAGTATTGCGAAACGTAACCGCTCAAAATATCGTTTACTTTCTCTTGCGCCCCGTTTGCGACGCACATTGTGGGGCGACCTCCGCCGTTTGCGATTATGGCGTTGTACACCAACCTTTGCAGACTTTCGGTGTCTATACCGCTGTCACGAAGCACGCCCGCCGCCACCGACGACGTTTCGTCAAGCACGGTGTACAAAATATGCTCCGTACCCACGCACGACGAACCGAGTCTCGTTGCGACGTCTCTTGCGCTTTCCACCGCTCTGCCCGCTCTTGCCGACATTTCCACGCGCGGACGAAGGGGCATAGGCGAGAATATCTTCAACACGTCGTCCTCATACAATCCGCATTGATTGAGTATGCGTTTCGCGCTTCCGTCAACACTCAAAAGGCCGTACAAAATATGTTCGGTGCAAATAAGTCCGCCCGTGCGGACGGCAAGTTCACCCGCCGTATCCAATACGGCGCGGGCATTATCCGAGTATTTTATCATTTGTCCTCCGCAAGAATTTTCCTCACGATTTGCGCGCGCATTTTGTCACGCTCTTCGTCGGAATTTCCGCCAGTAATAATACTCAACGACGACGATGTGCAAGACCATATCGTTTCGTCGAGTTTTCGTGTATTTTTTATAGGCAAAATGCCAAGTATCACGCCGAGTTTTACGTCGACGAGTAGTTTCATAAGTTCCTTTGAAGTGAGAGCGTACGCGCTTTTTAGCACGGCGTAACTTCTGGATATTCCGTCCAAAAGTTCCGTTTGCTTGTCTCTCACCAGCCTTTCGAGTGCGACTCTTTCGCAATAGCACATTCTAACCGCCGCTTGCTCCACTTGTCCGATTATACTCTCTTCACTGACTCCGAGCGTGCGCGAGTTGGACACTTGATACATATCGTACGCCGCCTCGCTCCCCTCACCGAAAACGCCTCTTATGGTCAAGCCGAATTCCGTTTTGAAAGTTTTGAGAGCGTCCTCGATTGCGCCCGCTCTTTTGAGCGCGGGCAAAAACAGCATCACCGAAGCGCGCATGCCCGTGCCGAGATTGGTGGGACACGCCGTCAAAAAGCCCAACTGCTCGTCGTAGGCAACGGGCACGCTCTTTATGAGATTGACGTCGTAGCGATGCAATCTTTCAAACGCACCCGCAAGGTTAAATCCGTCCACTACGCATTGTTCTCTTATATGGTCTTCTTCGTTGACCATAACGGAAATACCGCCGTACTTCGTATCCCCTTCAACTATTACTGCACCGCTGCTGTTGTTATTGGCAAGATTGAGCGATATGATATGCCTCTCGATAAGTGCTTTTTTTTGCTCTTTGGTGAGCCTCGACATAGGCAAAAGCCTTGCGTTGAATATACCTTGCGACGCAAAATACGCCGAATTCATTAGGTCAACGCATCGTTGGTCGGTGACTTTGATATGAGAGGGAAATTCAAGTCCTCTTATATTTCTCGCAAGACGTATTCGCGACGAAATCACGTTGTTTTCAAGAAGTTCGCCGATACTGCACTCGTTTGCGCTTTTGAGATATTGCGTACCTTCTTTGTCCCCTCTCTTGCTTTCAAACAATGAACCGTCCAAATCGCACGTACTATGTACGTGAACGAGAGGTATAGCACCGTGCAAATCGCTCTGAGATATATGTTGTGCTTTGAGTGCGCTATCGACGGCAATACCGCGCATTTGCTCGTAGCAGTGCGCGCAACCGAATAAAAAAGTCTTTTGAAATTCCTCGACGTCGCAACCGCAAAATTTGCACTCTTTGCCACGTCTGGCAAGCCTTTTTTGTGCCTCTTCGTGTGGATTTTTGCCTGCTTTGAGTGCGCGCGTATAGCACGCCTCGCAATAGGCGTATTCAACGCTTTTATTATTTTCAATCACACGGTCGAAAAGAGTTGCCTCTCTTTCGCCGCATATATCGCACGTCCTTTGCATATTCGCACCAAATCAAACATCTAACCGTGTTAATTTGTATTCAAGCACAATCTCAACGCTTGATTTTGAAGTTTTATTTGATAGTTTCTATATACTTTTTGAAGTTGTTTTTGAGTTTGTCGTCACGGAGCGCAAATTCAATCGTCGCTTCCAAATATCCTTCCTTGTTGCCGATGTCGTAACGTCTTGCGTCAAAAATACAAGAGTACGCGCTCTTTTCCTTGGCAAGGATACTTATTGCGTCCGTAAGGTACACCTCACCGTTTGTCTTCGGAGTGCGCTCGATTACGTCGAATATGTCGCTCGGAAGCACGAAACGCCCGAGAGATACGAGATTGCTCGGCATTTCACCCGTCGGTTTTTCGATAATTCCGCTTATCTTGGTTATCCTCTCGTCGACTTGTTCCTCGACAATCATAACACCGCAACGGCGCGCGACTTCCTCGCTCGTATGTTGACAACCGACGATTGCTCCGCCCGTCTTTTCGTACGCGTCGATAAGTTGCTTCGTGACAGGAAAAACGCCCTCCTCCGTGTACATAACGTCATCACCGAAAAGCACCGCAAAAGGCTCTCCGTTTGCAAATTTTTTGCAAAGATATATGGCGTTGGCATTGCCGTCCATCTTCTCTTGCACAACGAAACTCACCTTTGCGCCCACTTCTTTGTTGGCAAGCGAATAGGAATACTCGTCTCCGACCTCTTTGAGCCTTGCGTTGAGCGGTTCGTTTGGCTCGAAAAGGCGTCTTATATCCTCTTTTTGAGGGGATATGACGATCATAATCTCTTCTATACCGCTCTTCACCGCCTCGTCGACGATATACGTCAAAGCGGGCGTATCCACTATGGGCAAAAGTTCTTTGGCAAGCACTTTGGTGACGGGCAAAAATCTCGTCCCGAAGCCTGCGCAAGGTATAACGGCTTTTCTAACTTTCATAAACAGTCCCCCGTTGTTTCGTTTTTACCACCTTATGCGACGAAATCGTCACATATACTTTGCGATAATACGATCAAAGCTCACTTTTGGTATCCGTGCGGGTGCGTCGAATGCCACTTCCACGCCGACGAAATAATGCTTTCGAGGCTATCGTATCGTGGCTTCCAACCGAGTTCGCGCTTAATCTTCTCACTCGAAGCAACGAGCGTTGCGGGATCACCGGGACGACGTCCTTCTATCTTGCGCGGAATGGTTATTCCCGTCACTTTTTCCGTCATATCTATGACTTCTTTTACGGAAAAACCGTTGCCGTTGCCGAGGTTGTAATAGGTGGATTTTCCGCCGTTTTTGAGATAATCGAGCGCGCGAATATGTGCGTCCGCAAGGTCGGTGATGTGTATATAGTCTCTCACGCAAGTGCCGTCCGGCGTGGGATAATCATCACCGAAAATGCCGATATAGTCGCGAGTATGGTTGGCGACTTGCAAAATTATCGGGATAAGGTGCGACTCGGGATTGTGCGCCTCGCCTATCTCACCGCTCTTGTGCGCGCCTGCCGCGTTGAAATAGCGCAACGCCACGTATTTGAGACCGTACGCCTTGTCGTAGTCTTGCATAAATTGCTCCATCATAAGCTTGGTTTGACCGTAAACACTCGTCGGATGTTGCGGGCTCTCTTCCGTGATGAGACCGTCACCGCAATCTCCGTACGTTGCCGCCGAAGAGGAAAACACAAGGTATTTTACGCCACGAGCAATCATAGCGTCCAAAAGCGCAAGCGTGCCTGCCACGTTGTTGTGATAATACTTGGCGGGATTGGACATACTCTCACCGACGAGCGAGAACGCCGCAAAGTGAATGACGGAATCCACGTTATATTTCTCGAAAGTGGACTTCAAAAGTTCCACATCAAAGATATCGCCCTTGACGAAAGGCACGCCTTGGGGCACGGATTCGATATGTCCGGTAGAAAGATTGTCGTATACGACAACGTCCATATTGCGCTCTTTGAGTTCTCTTACGCAATGCGAGCCGATATAGCCCGCTCCGCCTGTAACCAAAATCATATAACACTCCTCGCACGCACTATGCGCGCAAAAATTTTAATCTATGCTTTATTATAAACTAGAACCGCTTGTTTTGCAAGACAAAATTGTGTATAATCAAATCGTGGGCAGAACAATTTTACATTGCGACTTAAACAACTTCTACGCTTCGGTGGAACAAAAACTGCATCCCGAATACGACGGGATGCCTCTTGCCGTTTGCGGAAATCCCGAAGCAAGACACGGCATAGTACTTGCAAAAAATCAACTTGCAAAAAAAGCAGGCGTTCAAACGGGTGAAACGTTGTGGTCGGCAAAGCAGAAATGTCCCGATATCGTCTTCGTTCCCCCACATTTTGACGAATACGTCAAATATTCCAAGCAAGTCTTTGAAATTTACACCACGTACACGGACAGAGTGGAAAGTTTCGGCATAGACGAGTGTTGGCTTGACGTCACGGGTTGTGAAAGGCTTTTCGGCACGGGTGAGCAAATCGCAAACCAATTGCGCCAAAAAGTCAAAGAAAAAACGGGACTCACCATATCCGTGGGCGTTTCGTTCACCAAAACGCTTGCAAAACTCGGTAGCGACCTCAAAAAACCGGACGCCACCACCGTTCTCGACCAAGAGCACTATATGTCCGTAATCGGCGATATGTCCCCGTCCGAGCTCATTATGATAGGCAGACACACCTCCGAAAAACTCGACAAAATGAATATACGCACAATACGTCAACTCGCAAACGCGGACAGAGACACGCTCCGCTATAAGTTCGGAGTAATTGCGGACAATATGATAAACGCCGCTTCGGGCATAGAAACGGAAGAGGTCAAACGCTACTACGACGTACGAATACCCAAAAGCGTATCCAACGGCACCACCACGCCTCGCGACATAAAAAATCTCGACGAAGCAAAAATCGTCGTTTACGCTTTGTCCGAAATGGTTGCAACGCGCCTTCGTCAATACAACCTCGTTGCAAACGGTGTGGGGCTATCTCTCAAAAATCCCGACCTGCAATGGACAAGCAAGCAAGTTCCGCTCACTCCCGCAAGCGCCACTTCGAGCGCAATCGCACAAAGCGCAATAAAACTGTTAACGCAAATGCACGCTTTCGGCACGCCTCTTCGCGCAATCACCGTATCGGCAATACGTCTCAGCGACAGAAACCAATTGCAACTGTCGCTTTTCGATGACGTCGAGAGCAAAACCGACAAACTCGAAGAGAGCCTTGACAAGATTCGCGGAAAGTACGGATACAAAGCCGTACAACGCGGTTTACTCGTGGGCAACGACCTTACGGGCAACCTTCACGAAGAAGATGATTTCCGTCCGTTCCATCAATCTAAAACAACTTGATAAATTTGCATGATAACACTTATCGTGTTGCAAAACAGGCGTTTTGAGCGTAAAACCGCTTAAAACGCTTTATTTTTACCTCATTTACAATATTGTATCACACGATATGTGTTTTAGATTTTTGATACACTTATCGTGTTATACGTCGATTTTTGCCATTTTGACGGATTTCAGTCTTATTTTTGACCTTGTAAAAACGACGACAAGCACACCTCGATTTATATCGCGTTATAGATTGCGAAATCGAAACTATTGCCCTATCGTTATAAATTCGGGCAGACTTTTGCAAATCGTTTTACAAAGTCATCGTTTTTCATTATAATAAATGCGTTATAAGGGGTAACGAACTTTATAAACGCGAGTACGCTCGCAGGGGCAACCCAACGGCACGAGAAGTGCAAAACTTTCTTTTATGACACCTGTTCAAATCGCAACCGCAGTTTTATCTCTCATAGCAGGTATAGGCGTTTTTCTTATTGCTTGCACGATGATGAGCTCGAATCTCGAATCCGTTTCGTCAAACAAACTCAAAAAACTTTTTGCCAAGACGTCGAAGAGCAAACTTATGGGCGTCGGCATCGGCACGGTCGCAACCGCCGCAATTCAAAGCTCGGGTGCGACGTCGGTTATGGTCATCGGCTTCGTCAACGCAGGCATTATGACGCTTATGCAAGCGGCAACCGTCATATACGGCGCAAACATAGGCACGACGATAACCGGACAAATCACCGCTCTCGGAATGTTCGAGAACACAATATCCACGGGCGTGATATTTGCGACGTTTGCCGGCATAGGCGCATTTATTATGGCTTTTGCAAAAAAGGACGTCGTAAAAAAGATAGGCGGTATTTTGGCAGGCTTCGGCATGCTGTTCGTCGGTCTCGATATGATGAGTGCGTCAATGAAGGCGTTTGCAGAGCTAGAATCCGTCAAGAATTTTCTTGCGCTAATTAAAAATCCGATTTTGCTCGTACTCATCGGTGCGGTGTTCACCGCGATTATTCAAAGCTCGTCGGTTATGACGTCAGTCGCAATCACGATGGTGTTTACAGGGCTTATAAGTCTCGATCAAGGCATTTATCTCACTATGGGCTCCAATATCGGCTCGTGCGTGGTTGCAATCATCGCGGGTATCACCTCGGGCGCAAACGCAAAGCGCACGGCTCTTATCCACTTGCTTTTCAACGTTACGGGCGTGATAATATTTATGCTCGTTGCAATGATGATGCGTGAGATAAGCAAGAGCGTCAATCCTTCGCGCGTGATAACGTTCGGCTATTTGTTCGAGAAGATGTTTCCAAGCGCTCCGCAAACGCAACTTGCAATGTTCCATACGTTCTTCAACGTCATCACGGTTGCACTGGTATTGCCGTTTACCAATCTTATGGTCAAGCTCGTCACCAAGATTATTCCCGACAAAAAGGCGACGTCTCAAGATTCGGAAGAAAAACTTTATTATATTGACGAACACTTGATATCCACTCCGCCGATTGCAGTGCTTCAAACCAAGAACGAAATCGTCAATATGGCGGAAATCGCACTGCACAACTATCGGATTGCTTGCGACATCGTTTGCACTTTGGATTATTCGAGCGTGGACCAATTCCGCAAGAACGAGAACGAACTCAACTTCCTCAACAAGGAAATCTCCCGCTTCGTCGTCAAGCTTTCAAAGTGCGAAATGAACGACGCCGACCACAACTATCTTGCAACGACCTTCCACACCGTATCGGATATCGAGCGTATCGGCGACTATGCGGAAAACATCGTGGAATACGCCGACAAACTACGCGACATAGACCAAAAGTTCTCAGACAAAGCCGTGGGTGAAATACGCAATTTGCAAGAGCATATCGAGGACTTGTTCCAAAAGACGATGAAAGCGTACGTCAACGCAGACCTTGACAGTCTTAACGACGCCAACGCAATCGAAGAAAAAGTCGACGACATCACCGACGAAATGTGCGAAAATCACATCACGCGTTTGAGAAACGGTGAGTGTACTCCCGACGTCGGCGCACAATACTTGTCGCTTGCGTCCGACTCCGAGCGTGTCGCCGACCATTTTATCAATATTGCAAAATGCATAAAGCAATGGAAAGAAGGTAAGCAATAAGAGGTGAAAGATGAAACTCGCCATAGCAACCAACAACGCACACAAATTGCAAGAAATCCGCGCCATACTCAGCGGGCAATTTGACGAACTTCTCTCGCTCAAAGACCTCGGCATAGACGTCGACGTAGAAGAGACGGGCACGACGCTCGAAGAAAACGCGCTGCTCAAAGCGCGCACAATTCAAGCGATTTGTCACATACCCACGCTTGCCGACGATACTGGGCTTATGGTGGACGCGCTCGGCGGCGCACCGGGAGTATATTCCGCACGCTACGCCGGTGAAGAACACAACGACGCGAGCAACCGCGCGTTGCTTCTTAAAAACCTTCAAAACGAGCAAAATCGCAATGCGCATTTTGCCACCGTAATTGCAATCGTTTATCCGAATGGGGACTTTATCACGTCAAAAGGACGCGTTGAAGGTGAGATTTTGCGCGAAGAGCGCGGAAACGAAGGCTTCGGATACGACTCTCTTTTCTATTCGTACGAGCTCAAAAAGACGTTTGCAGAGGCGTCGCAAGAGGAGAAAAATTCTGTCAGTCACAGAGGCAGAGCCTTGCGCGCCATGCTTGAAAAATTGCAAAACGAAAAATGAAAATGACAACGATAGTCGCGTTCGGCGACAGCCACAATTTACCGCTCCCGCCTCGTCTTTTGAGCGTGGCGCAAGAGAACGATTACGTCTTTTTTTTGGGTGACGGCATTACCTCACTCGGTGATTTGTTGTTCCTCAAAAATCTTCACGCGGTCAAAGGCAATTGCGATCCGCACGGCTTCAACGACGAAGAAATCGTGCAAATCGGTGACTTCAAAATCTTGCTCACGCACGGCGACAAATATCACGTCAAACGAGATTTGACTTCACTCAAATTCCGCGCGCAAGAACTCGGTTGCAATCTTGTCTTTTACGGACACACCCACTTTGCCGACATCACACAAAGCGACGGCATAACGTTTATCTGCCCCGGCTCTTTGCTCTCCCCGCTCTCGGGTGCGCCCTCGTACGCCTACGTAGTCCTCACCGACGGAAAAATCACCGCCAAAATCGTAAATCTATAATCGGAATATAAATAATTCAATTGAAAACAAAAAAGCGCAACGTGTGCGCTTTTTATATATTTTGTTTTGTAGCTTGCGCATAGATTTCCACGCTACGCTCGGAATGACTTATGGAGAATTGGAATATTCCGCATAAATAAATGCGCCAAAGGCGCAATCACCAAGCAAGCGATATAGCGAAATTGTGGCAAGAGTTTTTATCCTTGCACGACATTATAGCGTATATCGGTTGCGCGGTAGCGGCGCAATAAGGTTAGCGTGGCGTTAGACAATGAACTTGTGAGTTGTCTTTGCCACAGCGACGACTTTTGCGCAATATCACTGCGCCATAGGCGCAATATTACGCAATTATTTTGCGTTGTTTTCTATGTATTTCACGACATCGGCAACGGTTTTGATTTTGCCCATATCTTCGTCCTCGATGACGAGATTCCACTTTTCTTCGAGAGTCATTCCAAGTTCCACGATGTCGAGGCTGTCCAGTCCCAAATCGTTGATGATGTCGCTTTCGGGCTTGATTTTGTTTGCATCCATACCCAATTGTGTTGCTATTATGTCTCTGACAGTTTCAAAAATCATTGTCGTTACCTACCTTATTGATGTTGTAATTATATCACGAGAATATGCTTTTAACAAGAGCAAAATTCCTCTTTTACCGCGTTTGGGTCAATCTCGTACGCTATGATGCTTTGCTCGTCCGCGCAGACGCAAGCGTGATAGTCGTCGTAAACGGGAAAATGCTCGAAATGCGCGTCTTTTGGGATCTCGCACCTAAAAGCGGACAATCCCTCACCCGTCCATTTGAGATAACTCTCTCTTTCCGTCCATTTTTCAAAGAAATCTTCGAGATCCTCGGCGTCTATGAACGTAAACTTCTTGTAGTCTATATCGCGGATTTTTTCTATATCCACGCCAATCGGGGTATGCGATATTCCCAGCATAATCACGCCGTGAGAGTGCGAAAGATTGAAAAACACTTCTTCGCTGTCAAAGCGTGGTTTTTGCCCTTCTTCTCTGATTATTTCAAGCGACTTTGGCAAATCCGCTCCGTATTGCGACATTATATCTCTATAATGCCCGTAGCAAAACTTGACGAAATCGTCGCTATTGAGTTCCCCTCTGGCAAAAAACAATACCATATCTATCCTCGGTCAAATTGACCGCTTTCTCTTATTCCTACGTCTATCTGTTTTGATTTCTCTCGTAGATATATTTTAGACCTTTGAGCGCAAGCGCGCGGTCGCTTATGTCGATAAGATCGGGTTCGACTTTCTCGACGAGTTCGCTAAGACCGCCCGTCGCAACCACCTTTGCGCCTTGCATCTCGGGCAATTCCTTGTACTTGGCAACCATATATTTCACAAGCCCCGTATACCCGTATACGATACCGCTTTGCATACAACTCTTGGTATCCGTACCGACGATATTTTGCGGTTTTTCAAGCTCTATTCTCGGGAGTTTTGCCGCCGTCGTAACGAGAGATTCCGTTGCCGTCTTGATACCGGGGGCAATCGCTCCGCCTATATACTCTCCGTCTTTTGTAACAAGGTTGAACGTCGTTGCCGAGCCGAAATCCACCACGATAACCGGCCCGCCGTAAAACTTGTATGCCGCCGCCGCTCCGACGAGTCTGTCCGTGCCGAGTTGCGACGGGTGGTCGTACTTGATTTTGAGCCCCGTATCCGTCGTGGCGGACACGATTAAAGGTTTTTTGCCTATATAGTAGTTGCACATATGCTCTATGGTGTAATTGAGCGCGGGCGCAACCGACGACATAACCGCGTCGTCTATATCCGCAAAGTTTACGCCTCTTTGTTTGAGCAAATCGTACAGCACCATACCGTATTCGTCTGCCGTGCGCGACGCCTTGGTCGATACACGCCAAGACGCAATGAGGTCGTCCTTGTCAAAAACGCCGTATTTTACGTTGGTGTTGCCAATATCCATCGTGAGTATCATCTCGTACCTCTCTTGCGCAGTGCGTAACGTGCGCAATATTCAGTAAATTGACAATAGTATACCAAACTATTTAGATATTATCAACCATAAAAAAGACGATAGCACCGCTACCGTCAATTTTTGCTTAATTCTATTAGGTGTCATTGGAATTAGAACGTTACGCAAATACGGTTGCAAATCGCAACGGGCATCGAACAAGCCTTGTTGTCAAAATTTGAACGTGGCGAGCGTATTCCGCCGACCGAAACTCTTATAATACTTGCCGATTTTTACGGAGTAAGTATAGATTATCTTTTGGCAAGAACGACCGATTGCAAAAAGTATTGATTTTACATTTTTATATTTTTTCAATTGTTCATCGCAATGCAAAGCGTGCAAAGAAATGCGTAAAAGTTGAATAGGAACGCGGGCAAGAATTCTATTGCGATTTTCACTTCTTTGGTCAAAAAGCGTATAAATAATACGTAGGAAATGGCAAGCACCACCGTCATACACACGAGCGCAAACCAAAGATTTTTCAGCGTAAAAAACGCAAAGACGAAAAACACCGCAAATATTCCCAAAATCAAGAAAAATATCGTTGACGGAAAAAAATGTTTATACTCCACAAGGCGCGATATCGCAAGCACGCAAGACACGTACGCCGTTGACACAAAAACCGTAAACCAACCGCCACTCACCACAAACGAGGGTTTTTCAAGTGCAATGTACCACTTTAAGTCCATTTTGAAACATAAGGAACACAATCCCGACACCACGAGTATCGCGAATATACCGACGACTATTCCAATCATACGTTTCAAATACCCCACGTCAAAGTATATTTGCCTTGCGCAAGTTAAATGACGGAGTAACACAATTTTTGGAGGTTGCGTAAGGTAATGTAGGAGCAATCCTAATCAAACAAGGAGGTACATAAAATGAACGGATTCTTTTCAAACGGTGCAAACGGTTGCGGTTGCAATACTTGTGACATAGTGTTGCTCATTATGTTGCTCAATTGTTGCGGTTGCGGCGGTGGAACGGGCTTTGGCGGTTGCAATTCTTGCGACATCGTATGGCTCATTCTCATTCTTTCCTGCCTTTGCGGCGGTGGATGTGGCTGCAAGTAAAAATCAGCACCAAGGTAACGACAATGCGCAGCAAATGCGCATTGTCATCCCTATTGGTGCTGATTTTTAGTGATATTCTCGCTTTGCGAGAGTGATATTGTTGCTCCGCAACAGTGATATTTTTTTGCTAATGCAAAAAGTGATATTTGCGCCTTGCGCAAGTTGCGGAATATTCCATTTTCCTTATGTCATTGCGAGAAGCAACGAAAGTTGCGACGTGGCAATCTAGCCGAAGGCGCAAGTTGCGGAATATTCCGAAATTGTTAATTATTAATTCATAATTATTAATTAAAACATTTAAAACTGTTGCATTGACTTTTGATTTACTTTATTCTATTATTTATAAACGAATAAACAATATACATCGGCTCATCATCCGGATGAGTGCGGAAGGAGTTTTTATTATGGCAAACGTTACAATGGACAAGCTCGTCGCTCTTGCGAAGAACCGTGGTTTTGTTTACCCCGGCAGTGAAATCTACGGCGGTCTCTCAAACTCGTGGGACTACGGCCCTCTCGGTGTTGCGATGAAAAACAATATCAAGCAAGCTTGGTGGAAAAAATTCGTCGTCGAAAGCCCCTACAACGTAGGTCTCGACAGCGCAATCATTATGAACCCAACCACTTGGCAAGCAAGCGGACATATCGGCGGTTTTTCCGATCCTCTTATGGACTGCAAAGCGTGCAAATCTCGTCACCGCGCAGACGATCTCATTGAAGATTATATGGCAAAACACGGCATCGAAGAGAGCATTGCGGGCTGGACCAATGAACAAATGGAACAATACATCGCAGAGCATAAAATCCCCTGCCCCGTATGCGGCAACAGCGATTTTACGGGAGTGAGAAAATTCAATCTTATGTTCAAGACCTTTATCGGCGTAACCGAGGATAGCACCTCCACCGTATATTTGCGTCCCGAAACGGCACAAGGCATTTTCGTAAACTTCAAGAACGTGCAACGCACCACTCGTAAAAAAGTGCCTTTCGGCATCGGACAAATCGGCAAGAGTTTCCGCAACGAGATCACTCCCGGCAACTTCATTTTCCGTATCCGCGAGTTTGAACAAATGGAGCTCGAATTCTTCTGCAAACCCGGCACCGACCTCGAATGGTTTGCATTCTGGAAGGACTTCTGCCACAAATGGTTGCTCGACCTCGGTATGAAAGACGAAAATCTCAAACTCCGCGACCACGACAAAGAAGAACTTTGCTTCTACTCCAAAGCGACGACGGACTTCGAATATAAATTCCCCTTCGGTTGGGGTGAGCTTTGGGGCGTTGCGGACCGCACAGATTACGACCTCAATCAACACATCAAGACAAGCGGTAAGGATTTGAGCTATATCGATCCCGTCACCAACGAAAAATACGTGCCTTACGTCATCGAGCCGTCCCTCGGCGCAGACCGCGTATTCCTTGCTTTCCTCGCAGACGCTTATGACGAAGAACAAGTGGGTGAAAACGACACTCGTGTGGTGCTTCACTTGCATCATCAAATCGCGCCCGTCAAAGTTGCGGTTCTTCCCTTGCAAAAACAACTCAACGACAAGGCGGAAGAACTTTATATCGAGCTTTCCAAACACTTTGCTTGCGACTTTGACACCTCAGCGTCCATCGGCAAGAGATATCGTCGTCAAGACGAAATCGGCACGCCCTACTGCGTCACGGTTGACTTCGACACTCTCGAAGACGGTTGCGTAACCGTGCGTGAGCGTGACACGATGGCACAAGTCCGTATCCCCATCGACAGCCTCGTAGACTACTTCACCGAGCAATTCAAATACTAATTTTAGCTATCGTATAGCAAGAGGAAAACACGATGAAAGCCAAGAGAATTATCATTGCAATTTGCCTTACGTTTGTGATGGTGTGCGGTCTTTTTGCGCTTGTGGCTTGCAATGGCGACGATGGCGAGGATAATTCACAACCGTCATTTGCAAAACATAGCGTTACCGTGCAATCAACCGAGGATTGTACTCTCACCGTCGACAAGGCGCAAGCGGAATTTGCCGAAACGGTCACGGTCACCGTTGATCTCAAAAACACCGACAAATACGTGGAAAGCGTGCTTTTCAACGGTCAAGAGGCTTACAAACGTTCGGAAACGACGTACGACTTCCTTATGGGCAACGACGACGTCGTCGTAACCGCCGTGTTGAAAGACTATCAACAGCGCCTCACCGACGGCAACGGCTTTGCGACGTACTCGCTTGAAAATCCGACTTCCCTTGCAAAAGGCAACGGCGAAGTCGACCTCACGATATCGCTCAACGGAAGTTATATGACGATACTCGATTGGAGCATAAAATCCACCAATCAGGCGGTAATCCCGGGTTCGAGCGTCAAAAACTCTTATGGCGAACTTACCGAGGGCGGTGCGATTTCTGCAAGAGTTGAAACCGTTAAATACGGCAACGTTATCAATGCGCTCGTTATTTCAATCAATACGGACGAAATAAACATAGGCAAAACGTTCCTTCTCATCGACCTTAAAAACGGCAACGTATCTTCTCAAAAGGCAAACCTCGTAGTGCCGATTGAAGTCAAGGAAACCATCGTAACCGAAAAATGGTCGGAAACCGTGGTGTTTGACGTGTCCACTCTTCCGAGCAATTTGCAAAAAGGCAAATTCAACGTCTACTTCACCGACCTTAACTACGTTTCGGGCAGTGACAATAAACAATATCAAAACTTCCTCGACGTACAAACCGGCGAGGACGGCAAAGTTACGTGCAATATCGAATACGTTCCCAATCACAAATATTACGTTACGTTTGGGGTTGTCGCAAACAGCGGTGAGACGACTTACTACAATCTTCTCAACACCGTCGCCACAGGTTCTACACAAACGGGTTACGACCAATTGAAAAACTCGGAACTTACGATGATTGCCAACAATCACAGCATCACTTTGCACGTGCAAAACGAAATCATACATTGACAAACGAACAACTAAAAAAGAGCGTCATCGGTTGATGACGCTCTTTTTTTTAGTTTCCCCCCCCCCGCGAAAAAGTCTTCATCTTTGTAAAATCTTAATACCTTTTGCAACAATCCTAATTTTATCTTTATGGAAAAGAAAATATTATGATACCGATAAACATAATCGAGGTTTTGTATGCGAGCAATAAAAAGGAAATTATCATCCTTTCAGATAATATTATTAGGATTCGCAGGAGTTATTTTGCTCGGCGCTTTTCTACTGGCATTGCCGATTTCTTCAAAAACTCACGAATGGACATCGTTTATCGACGCTCTTTTTACTTCGACGTCCGCCG
>ERZ780149.195-NODE-195-length-82020-cov-5.107790_pt1 | contig 82020 bp, 77 predicted proteins | sample MGYA00511367_ERZ780149 | MGnify/ENA primary metagenome ERZ780149 (study PRJEB29588, sample SAMEA2153852) | human gut metagenome | biome: human gut; feature: human-associated habitat; material: faeces | place: Denmark | collected 2008/2010 ... | reverse complement strand
GGCAACTGCGCCCCTTGTGGACTTTCACCACAGACGAACGGCATGCCCGTCATACAAAATAAAAAGCTCCGCTGCATATCGCAGGGAACTTTTTAATGAAAGAGAATTTGAATATGTTTTTGCGTTTACATGATTTTTTTCAAAACAATCGGTGTGATAACCGTTGTGGCAATTACCACAATTACAATCGGAGGGAACATGGACGCATCTATGAGCCCGATATCGTATCCTTTTTGTGCCACAATCAAGGCAACTTCGCCTCTTGATATCATTCCCACACCGACCTGAATGGATTCTTTCTTATCGAATCCGCATACTTTCGCACCAAGTCCGCATCCGACGATCTTGGTCAGTATCGCTACTGCAAGCAGGATAAGGGAGAAGATCAAAAGCGAACTGGTAAACCCATCAAGGGAAACCTTCAGTCCTACGCTCGCAAAGAAAATCGGCGAGAAGAACAGGTAGGACGGTGAGGAAACCTTTTTGGCGATTTCATGCTTGATTTCATGCTGCGAAAGGAACAAACCAAGCAAATATGCACCGGTTATGTCCGCAATTCCAAAATATTCTTCAGAAGCAAAGGCAACGATAAAACATGCCGCCACGACATAGGTCGTAATTCTGCGCTTGCCTTTGTTTGCATCTATAATTCCCTTGAAAGATTTGCATATATATGCAATCATAATCATCAAAGCTACGTAAAGCAGAATCTTAAGTAAAATGGTCACGATGGAAACACTTTCGTCCTTGAGGCTTATAACAACAGTAAGAACGATAATTCCCATGATATCGTCTATTACCGCAGCGCCCAAAATCGCATTTCCTACTTTACCGTCGAGTTTTCCCATTTCTCTGAGGGCTTCTACGGTAATACTTACCGATGTAGCCGTAAGAACAACACCAATGAAAATAGCCTTTAAAATGCTGTCATAGTCGGTATTTCCCTCTTCGAAATAGAAATAGTAACATGCAGTGCCGCCAATCAACGGAACAATAACGCCTATCGCAGCGATAACAAAACAAGCAACGCTGTTTTTCCTAAGCTGCTCCATATCCGTATCAAGTCCCGCGGTGAACATCAGCAAAACAACACCGATTTCTGCCGTTTTGGAAATGAAGTCCGTTTGTTCAATCAATCCAAGACATGACGGGCCTATGATAATTCCCGCTAACAAAGCACCGACAACCTGTGGCATATTAACCTTGTTTGTCATGTCTCCCAGTATTTTGGTCGTAAGCATAATTATCGCAATACTCACAAAGAAAACATAATTTTCCATTGTCACAATTCCTCCAGTTCATAAGATTAATATCAGGTACCACAATTGATTATTATAGACAAGTTTCGACAAAATTTCAAGGAAATTTCACTTTTTTGACATTAATCTAAGCGGAACGTGAACAAAATTTGCGATTCATTGTAACTAAAGGACTTTATTCAGGAAATTCTTCGTTCTTTCTTCCTTCGGATGATCAAAAAGTTCAGATGGGGTTCCTTCCTCAACAATCGCACCGTCCGCCATGAAAATCACGCGGTCGGCAACTTCCCTTGCAAAACCCATTTCATGTGTTACAACGATCATCGTCATGCCTTCATCGGCAAGCTCACGCATTACATCAAGCACCTCCCCGACCATTTCCGGGTCGAGTGCTGATGTCGGCTCGTCAAAAAGCATAACTTCCGGATGCATCGCAAGTGCCCTTACGATTGCAATACGCTGTTTCTGCCCACCGGAGAGCATATTGGGATATTCGTCTTTTTTGTCGGCAAGACCTACCCGTTCCAGAAGCTTCACCGCCTGTTCTTCGGCATCCTCTTTGCTTGCAAGCTTAAGGGTTACCGGTGCCATCATAATGTTTTCGATGACCGTTTTGTGTGGAAAGAGATTGAAATGCTGAAATACCATTCCCATCTTCTGACGATGCAGATTTATATCTACATCTTTTGATGCGAGATTTACACCTTCGAAAAATATTTCTCCCGATGTCGGCTCTTCAAGAAGATTAAGGCTTCTGAGAAGCGTTGATTTTCCTGAGCCTGACGGCCCGATAATTGCCACAACTTCACCCTTCTTTACATCAAGATTACAATGGCTGAGCGCTGTGACTTTGCCGTCGTTATATTCTTTTACCAAATCCTTCACGGAAATAATATAGTTAGTGTTTGTCTCCACGACGCATTCTCCTTTCGATATGTTCAATAACCTTGGATGTCGGGTAGGTAATCAAAAAGTAGGTAAATGCTGCAAGCATAAATGGCCCTACCGATATAATCGTTGCACCTGCAATTGTCTGTGCGGTAAACATAATTTCCGCCATACCGATCATCATGCAGATTGAGCTTTCTTTAACCATAGTAACAACTTCATTTGCGAGTGCCGGCAACACATTTTTAATTGCCTGCGGGAGTATTACAAGCTGCATACTCTGTTTTTGCGAAAGCCCGAGAGAGCGTGCTGCTTCCATCTGCCCGCTGTCCACGGCAAGAATTCCTGCTCTGAAAATTTCCGCAACATATGCCGCACTGTTGAGTGCAAGTGCCGTTACTCCCGGTATGAATCTCGTGGAATCAATAAATCCGAAAAGCATGACCTTCGGAACAGGGATATAGAAGAAAACTCCGAAGTAGATTATCATAAGCTGCACCAGCATCGGTGTTGAACGGAAGATTGCAATATAAGCTCCTGAAAGCCACCGAATCGGCCTGTTTTTGCTCAATCTCATCGTTGCAAGCAGCAGTGCCGGAAGCACTGCCAAAAGCACAGATACTACAGAAAGAATCAGGGTGTATTCTACACCCTGAATCACTGCAGATCCATACTTTGGTAAAAACTTAAAGTTAAAAAACGCATACGCGGGTGTGTCTGTAAATAGACTCTGCCACCAATCCCAAAACATAGATACTCTTTCCTTTCTGTATAATTATTCTTCTTCAGGTGCCGAAACTTCCTGCATTACATCTGCAAGGGCTTCTGCATTTGCCTTAAATTCTTCAATCTTGTTTTCTTCTGTCATCTTTGCAATCGCTTCGTTAATCTTAGGAAGCAGTCCCTTAGGATCTCCCTTTGCAACAGCTACGCAAACCTCTGCGGATGAGCCAAGCTTGTCAAATGCCATCGCTACAAGATCGTCATTGGTTGCTTGGTACTGCTGTGCTACGGAACCATCTACGAGGATTGCATCCACCTTTCCGTAAGACAGCTCTTTGATAAGATCGAGTACACTCTGAAGGGAAACAGCACTTACATTCGGAATTGCTTCGACCATTTTTAGTTTTGTTGTTGCAGTCTGTGCACCGATTGTCTTTCCTTCGAAGTCAGCATAAGATTTATACTGGTCTGCATTTTCCTTCTTAACGAGGAAGTGCGGAGCAGGTTCTGTCAGATAAGGGTCGGAGAAGTCAGCCGCTTCTTTTCTTTCATCGGTTGCTTCAATATCTGCAAGTACAATGTCAAACTGTCCTTTGCCGAGTGCTGTCAGCAGATTGCTGAATGACATATTTTCAACCTGAAGTTCTACTCCCATATAGTCAGCTATGTACTGTGCCGTATCAACATCGATACCACCGAAAACCATCTCTCCGTTTTCATCCGGATACATGAATTCAAACGGTGCATAGTCCGCGGAAGTTCCGAGTACAAGCGTTGTCATTTTCTCTTCGGTTTTATCTTTTGAACCGCAAGCGGTAAATGCCGTGAGTGCCAGAATCATAATAAGTGAGACTGCTAAAATTTTCTTTACTTTCTTTAAATTTTTCATCTTAATCTTTTCCTTTCACATTTGCATATTCATTTCTTTTTTAAAGACATGATTGAGTATACATCTTTATGAATAAAAATGCAATATGTTTTTTGATTTTTTTATAAAAAAATTAGGTTTTTTCTTTTGATTATTGTTTACAATCACAATTTTGTGGTGTTCTACATAAATATCGTTGCATATATATTCACTTTTTTATTTTGCTTTTGCTCAGTCAAACTTGATTTTTCTTCCATCCTACTGTATACTTTTCTTGAAATCTTTCAAGGAGGCGTTATCATGTTGCTATATACAAACAAAAACTCTGACACCCCTTTATATGTTCAGGTTGTCAATCAACTAAAAGATATGATTGTAAAAGGCGAATTGTCCGATGGTACAAAATTGCCCTCCGAAAGGCTCATGGCAAATCTTTTGGGTGTACACCGTAACACAATAAAAAGAGCTTATCATGAACTTCGTGCTGATGGTTATCAGGCAACTGTGGAACGGCTCGGATTTGTCGTGTCTTACGGTAGCGACGCAAATGCAGCCACAGGAAAAAATTACACACTCAGATGGAGCGACATCATCAGAGATGAATATGTCAACCATCGGATCGAAGAACATTTCAGCAATCGGCTGAAACAAAACTGTAAATACTCCTTTTCCGGTGATATGGAAAATTTAGAAGAAACAGGCCGCGAAGATATTTCATCCTTGCTCCGTGAAATAGCATTGTCCGACGAAAAAAAACTTTATTCCATAAGTCACAGACAAGGAATTCTCGAACTGCGCAAAAATATATCTGCTTTTTTGAAAAGTAAAGGAATCCATGCCAAAGCGAGTGAAATCCAAATTCTCTCCGAGTCGTTTCAGGCACTCGATTATATAACAAATATGCTTATTACTGAAGGAGACAGCGTTGTCCTTGGAGAAACGGCGTGCCCCGATACCATTCGTGTTTTTCTTTCAAGGGGTGCAAAAATCGTTGGTGTTGACATGGACGAAAACGGAATCTTGTGTGACCATTTGGAAAGCCTGATTCAAAAGTACGCACCGAAGTTAATTTTTGTGGATCCGGATTTTCAAAATCCGACAGGCTGCGTTATGTCACTGGAACGGCGAAAGCAGCTCCTGGATTTATCGTATCGCTACAATATACCCATTATTGAAGAAGACAGTGCTTCCGAATTAAGATATGAAGGCTCGCATATTCCTTCCTTAAAAGCACTCGATCAACATGAAAGCGTAATATATATTCACAGTTTCTATTATACAATTCCCGCCGGGCTGCGTCTGGCTACAGTCGTTGCGAACAAGCGAATCATCAATGACTTGTCAACGGTAATCCAGTCTCGCATCGTTTGCGCGGATATGATCTCTCAGCGAGTGCTCAGCAAATATCTGGAACGCGGTCTGTTTAAAAAAAATCTTGAAATCATCAACAAACGCAATTCTTCTAATCTTGATGCAATCTGCAATGCATTGGAAGAATCCAAAGCTCTCGGGCTGGAAATAAAAAAGCCCGGAGGAGGTCCCTACCTTTGGTGTAAATTACCTCCTGATATCAATATGCAAATTCTTACGAGCAATTCTACCGCATGCGGTGTATCTTTTATGCCCGGAAGAATGTTTTTTGTAAATGACTCAAAGGGAGATAGCTTCATCCGCTTCAATTTTATGTGCATTTCCGAAAATGACATTCTGAAAGGTATTTCTTTGTTCAATGCGGCGTTTAAAGAAAGTTTTCCTGCACCTCTCAGTCTATAATCACTCTCTAACCAGTATTGCGATATTCTGGTACCTTATTTAAGAATTTTTTTGGTACTTTTCTCTTTTTTGAAAACAGGTTATGATTTGCTCACAGTGTGCACACCAACTTATTTTTAAATTTATTGAAAGGAGATCAATAATGGGTATCACAACACATTACACTTTAGACACTGTCCCTTTAAGAAAATTTCATATTCGAATTTTATCTTACACAATAGGCGGTTCAATCACCGATGGCTATATCCTTGGCATGATACAGTTTGCGCTGGTTGCTTTCACAGCGGATATCGGAATGAACGCGACATGGCAAGGACTGATTACAAGTTCACCGCTCGCAGGAATTTTTATCGGCTGTCTTATCTTCGGCCGTCTTTCCGATAAGATCGGCCGGCAAAAAATATACTCGCTTGACTTTATTGCAATCCTCATCCTTTCTATCTTGCAATTTTTTGTAAACACTGCGGGCTCTCTGTTCGTGTTAAGACTGTTGCTTGGTATATGTATCGGTGCGGAATATTCCATCGGTCCGGCCATCGTTGCTGAATTTGTTCCAAGCCGCATCAGAGGAAAATCTCTGGCGATCATGTGCATGGTATGGACGATAGGATATGTAATTGCAGCGTATGTGGGCGCATGGCTTCAAACCATGGGTCCGGAAAGCTGGCGCTGGATGCTCAGCAGCAGTGCAGTCATTGCGTTTATCGTTCTGCTTGTCAGAATCGGCATGCCTGAAACCCCGCGTTGGCTGATATTGCACGGAAAGATTAAAGAAGCCGAAGAAGTTGTTCACTCTCACATCGGTGAAGACGTCGATTTGACCCCTACAATTGAAGAAATGCGCCAAAAAGAGACCAGCCGAAAAGGCAAATTCTCAGACTTATTCGCAAAAGGTCAGGCAAAAAAAACAATATTCGCGGTTGTTGCCTACGGAGTAAATGTTCTCCCGATGTATGCAGTGCTCTCGTTCGTACCCGTTATTCTAAATGCACTCGGAATCGTGGATGCGAACACATTCTACACTTTACTGTTAAACGGCATGTATGTATTGGCAGCTATCATAACGATGCTTATTGTAGATAAGTTCCCAAGAAAAAAATTCACTGAATTCTTCATGGTCGTAGCGACAATTCCGCTTTTGATTCTCGGATTTTGGGCAAATGCTCCGGTATGGGTCGTTGTGCTGTGCTTCGGAATCCATGTTATCGGTAATCAGGCTTTCGGAACCGTTACCGCTTACATTTATCCGACGGAATCATTCCCGACCGAATTGCGTACAACGGGGGCAGGCTTTTGTTCAGCGGTAAGCAGAATCTTCGCATGCTTCGGCACATTCGCGATGCCTATTATCATTGACACTTTAGGCATTGGCGTTGCACTGATCGGCATCGCAGCACTGCTTATCATCGGACTGATCGTAACCATTGCATGGGCGCCTGAAACGACAAATGTAAGTATTGATGAAATATAGGAGGAAAATCATGAAAACATATAAAGAATTACAGGATAAACTGAACAAATACATTGAACAGCACAGAGAAGAAGTTACCGAAATCAATGATTATCTTGCAAATCATCCGGAACCATCCGGCTATGAGAAAAACAGTTCCGCAAAAATCGTTGAGTTTTTAAGAGGAAAAGGATTTACCGTTGAATATCCTTTCTGCGGTTTTGACTACGCTTTCCACGCAGTTTACGGCGATCAGAAACACACAAGAAAAGCAGGTATTTTCTGTGAATACGACGCTCTTCCGGAAATCGGCCATGCCTGCGGTCATTGTTTGAGCGGATCGATCAGCCTTTTGGCAGCACTTGCTTTAATCGAACTGCAAGATGATCTCGACTGCGATATTCATATTTTCGGCTCTCCTCTTGAAGAAGTTTCCGGCTGCAAAATGAATTTTGCCGAAGAAGGTTATCTGGATGGCTTTGGTCTAGCAACTATGGTACATATGTATAACAAAAATATCATCGCACCTCAGCTTATCGCTCTGGATTCATACTTATATACCTTCCACGGCAAGGTTGCACATGCGGCAGTAAATCCTTGGGACGGAATCAATGCTTTAAATGCCGTACAACTCATGTTCCATGGCATGGATATGTTAAGGCAGCATGTTCATCCTGAGGTAAGAATGCATGCAGTAATCAAAGAAGGTGGACTTGCAGCTAACATCGTGCCTGACAAGGCAACCGCGGAAGTTTATGTACGGGCACCGAAATGGGCTGATGTTGTAGATGTTGTGAAAAAAGTAGATGGCTGTGCCGAGGGTGGCTGCAATGCTACCGGCGCTACCTGGGAAAAAGCCAGAACAGCAGAACCTTATTATGAAGTTAAGCCGAATGCAACCGGACATAAAGTTCTGGAGGATATCTATGAGGAACTGGGATTAACTGCAGTTCCAGACAAATCCGAGATTTTCGGTTCTACCGATGCCGGCAATGTAAGCTATGTATGCCCTACTTTCCATCCTTGCCTTCAGGTTGTTGATGAAGATGTTCTTATTCATACCAAGGCATTTGCCGACGCAATGACTACAGACAGAGCTCACAAAGTTCTTGTAACAGGAGCTAAGATTATCGGTTACCAAATTGCAAAGACTTTCTCCGATGAGAAAATCCTTGAAGCGACACTCAAAGATAATCAATAGTTAATGAAATATAATAACTTCACAGCTGCAACGCTGAAAAAATGGCTCCCTTTGGAGTCATTTTTTTATAGGACAAAAAAGGAGCGGTCTCTAAGAGGCCGCTCCCATGTAAATCAAATATTTGCTTATAATTCTCGAACTTCGTCGAAATTATTTTGTTGTTGCGTCGTAAAGAGCTTCTGCGTTATCCCATTCTTTCATGATTTCAGGGATTACCTTGTAAAGGTCTCCTACGATAGCGTAGTCAGCAACTTCCATGATAGGAGCATCCGGATCCTTGTTGATCGCTACGATGCAGTTGGAAGTCTGCATACCAGCTAAGTGCTGAATAGCTCCGGAGATACCGCAAGCAAAGTAGATTTCAGGCTTAACAGTTGTACCTGTCTGACCTACCTGGTGGGAGTGATCAATCCAGCCAGCGTCTACAGCTGCTCTGGAAGAACCTACAACTCCGCCAACCTTGTCAGCGAACTGTTTGATGAGTTCGAATCCGGAAGCATCACCAAGACCACGACCGCCGGAGCAGATGATCTTAGCGTCTGTTAAGGATACTAATTCCTTAGCGGACTTAACGATGTCTTTGATTTCGATTCTGATGTCAGAAGCTTTGATATCAGGTTTAACATTAACGATTTCACCCTTAGCTCCAACTTCTCTTTCCTGTTTCTGCATAACGCCAGGACGAACTGTGGACATCTGCGGTCTGGTCTTAGGGCAGATGATAGTAGCCATGAGGTTACCGCCGAATGCAGGACGAGTCTGCTTGATTCCTGTGGAAGGATCGTTAGGGTCTAATGTGGATGTATCTAATGTAGTGTTTGCTTTTGCGAATTCGATGTACTTGGAAACCTTAACGTCAAGGTGAGTACAGTCAGCAGTAAGACCGGTGTTGCATCTTGCTGCGATACGAGGTGCGAAGTCACGACCGATGTGAGTTGCGCCGTAAAGAACGATTTCCGGCTTGTATTCATCGATTAACTGCTTCATAACCTTAGTGTATCCATCAGTTGTGAAGTTTTCAAGTAACGGATCCTGAACCATGTAAACCTTTTCAGCACCGTATTCGAAACATTCCTGAGCAAGGTGGTCGATGTTGTTACCGATTAATACTGCGCAGATCTGAGTATCTTCGCTGATGTCTTTTGCTAACTTCTTACCTTCGCCAAGTAATTCAAGTGCTACGTTCTGGATCTTTCCATGTCTCTGTTCTGCAAATACCCAAATGTGCTTGTAAGCGGAAAGGTCAACCTTTTCAGCTTCAGGAGCAGCTTCGATAGCATCAAATTTACATTTTGCGATACAAGCGTTACAGTTTGTACATTTGCCTTCATCTACGATTGCAAGTCTGTCTACGATCTTCAGAGCGTCGAACGGGCAAGCCTTAGCGCAGAGGGAACAGCCTTTACATTTATCATTTATAATTTTAATTGCCATTTTATCTTCCTCCTCCTATTAGATGATATGCTTACCCTTAAGCTGAATCAGTAAGTTCTTAGCCTGTTCGTTTTCAGAGTCGCCTGTGATAACCTGACCGGGAGCCTTAGGTGCAGGTGTGAATGATCTGAATACATTTGTCGGGGAAGCTTCAAGACCTACTTTAGTAAGGTCTACTTCGATATCTTTTGCGTTCCAGATTTTGATATCCTTTTCGCCGAAGATACCCTTCATGTTCATGTATCTAGGTTCGTTTAATTCCTTGATAGCTGTTAACATGCAAGGAGTTTTGATTGCGATTAATTCGTAACCGTCTTCAAGCTGTCTCTTAACAGTGATGTCCTTAAGGTTGTCATCAATGTGGAATTCTTCAACATATGTAACCTGAGGAAGGTCTAACTTTTCAGCGATCTGCGGACCTACCTGAGCAGTATCTCCGTCGATAGCCTGACGACCTGCGAAGATTAAGTCAGCAGGACCGTTTTCTTTTTCCCATTTCTTGATTGCAGCTTCAAGAGTGTTGGAAGTAGCCCATGTATCGGAACCGCCAACTGCTCTGTCGGATACAAGGATACCTTCGTCAGCGCCTTTTGCGATACATTCGAAAAGAAGATCGGTTGCCTGAGGAGGTCCCATTGAGATAACTGTAACAGTTACGTCTTTATATTTGTCTTTTATTTTTAATGCTTCTTCGAGAGCGTTGTTGTCATCGTGGTTAAGGATTGATGGAACACCGTCTCTGATTAATGTTCCTGTTTTAGGGTTAATTTTGATAACATTTGTATCAGGAACTTGCTTTGCGCATACGATAATCTTAAATGCCATTTGTTTCTCCTCCTACCTTATTTCTTGAAAGTTCTGCCAGCGATTACCATTCTCTGAACTTCGGAAGTACCTTCGTAGATTTCAGTAATCTTAGCGTCTCTCATCATTCTTTCAACCGGATAATCCTTAGTATATCCGTAACCGCCGTGGTACTGTACGCACTTAGTTGTTACAGCCATTGCAGTTTCAGCAGCATATAATTTAGCCATTGCAGCAGCTTCGCCGTAGTTGAGGTGTTTGTCCTTCATGTCAGCAGCTCTGTAAACTAAAAGTCTTGCAGCTTCGATTCTTGTCTTAAGGTCAGCCATTTCGAACTGAAGAGCCTGGAACTGAGAAAGCTTCTTGCCGAACTGTTTTCTTGCCTGCATGTATTCAACTGTTACATCGAATGCACCCTGAGCAATACCTAAAGCCTGGGAAGCGATACCGATACGGCCGCCGTCAAGTGTGCTCATAGCTACCTTGAATCCGTCGCCAACCTGACCAAGTAATCTGTCTTCAGGAATTACACAGTTCTGGAAAATAAGTTCTGTAGTGGAAGATGCGCAGATACCCATTTTATCTTCTGTCTTACCGATGGAGAATCCTTCATCGCCTTTTTCTACGATGAATGCGGAAATTCCGTGGTTTCCTTTTTTCTTATCAGTCATAGCCATCACTACGAAAACGTCTGCATATCCACCGTTTGTGATGAATACTTTCGCGCCGTTGAGGATCCATTTTCCGTCAACGAGTTCTGCTCTTGTCTGCTGTCCGGATGCGTCTGTACCTGCGTTAGGTTCAGTTAAACCGAAAGCACCAAGCTTCTTACCGGAAAGTAAGTCAGGAAGATATTTCATCTTCTGTTCTTCATTACCCCAGTTGAAGATTGGCCAGCAGCATAATGAAGTATGAGCGGAACAGATAACGCCTGTGGATGCGCATACTCTGGATAACTCTTCTACAGTGATAGCGTAGGAGATGTGGTCTCCGCCAGCTCCGCCGTACTGTGTAGGGAATGGGATTCCCAGTAAACCATACTTAGCCATTTTTTCTACTGTTTCAACAGGGAATCTGTGTTCCTTATCGATGTCAGCAGCTAAAGGTTCAACTTCGTTAGTGGCAAATTCTCTTACCATTTTTCTTACGAATTCTTGTTCCTTCGTCAGTTGAAAGTTCATTTAAATGCCTCCTTAAATTATTAATAACGACCTTTCCTTTTGCATAAGGCAGGGGTCTGTTTTTGACTTGTTAGCCCATGTTAAAAGCATAACAACATACACTACTATTAAAGCACTTTTTTTACAATCTTGCAAGGTATATTTTGCGATTTTCAGCGAAAATAATGTTTTTTAATCGGAACTTTACCAAATACAGAGAAGAAAGACAAAAAAAGTCGAAAACTCTGCTTATGTCATCGACTTTTGTAATGCTCTCAGTGTATTTTTTTCGATACGGCAGACCTGAACCTGCGAAATTCCCATATGGTTTGCGACCTGCTGCTGCGTCATATCCTTAAAATAGCGCAGCACAATTACCTGCCTTTGGCGCGGAGGCAGAGCGGATAGTTCTGTCTTTAAATCAATCCGGGTGATTTCCGCATTTTCATTGTCTGTCCAGAGACTTACTTTCTCGTATTCTTCAAAATTTTTCATTGCATCCGCTGCCTGAAGAGCCTCGCAGGTCCGTTCTTTGGAAAGCCCCGCTTCCTCCGCCAGTTCCGTGAGTTTCGGCGAACGTCCGCATCTTGTGATAAATGCACTCTCGGCTCTGCGAACCGCATATGCATCCGATTTCAGTGACCGGCTGACCTTAATCGCACCGTGATCGCGAAGCTGCGAGCGGATTTCGCCGGTTATCATGGGAACCGCGTAAGTGGAAAACGCAAGCCCTCTGGATTCATCAAATCGTTCGGCGGCTTTTATCAGCCCTATGTATCCTATCTGAATCAGGTCTTCGACCTCCTCATTGTATACGCGCGAAAGTCTGATTGCGATGCTCTTAACCAGACCACCGTGCTGCTCCGCCAGCTCTTCCATGTTATATTTCATAATAGGTATCCAGTTTTTTTACCATGGTTACGCTGGTTCCTTTTCCCGGCTTTGAGTCGACCTTTATTTTGTCCATAAAGCTTTCCATCACCGTAAACCCCATTCCTGAACGCTCGTCTCCTGTATCGGTTGTAAACAGCGGCTCCATCGCGCGTGCTATATTCTCTATGCCGACTCCCGTGTCCCTTACCTTGATGATTAATGTTTTGTCAGGCAGCGTGCCGAATTCCATCTCTACCATACCTTTCTGCTCGGTGCGGTCGGGATATCCGTGTATTGCCGCATTGCTGAATGCCTCCGAAACAGCCGTCTTTATTTCGGTTAGTTCTTCTACAGTCGGGTCGAGCTCGGCGGCGTATGCTGCCGCAACGGCCCTTGCAAGTGCCTGATTTTCAAGATCTGCCTCAAGTTGTACTTTGAATATTCTTTCCATTACAAAACTTCCTTTCCTCTGAAATAGGTCATTGCCTCTTCTTTTGTATTGACATATTGCATAAGCGAAAAAATCCCCGCCATATTTAAAATGTTTTTGACTGTCTCCGAGCAGGAAGCGATTACAACTTCCCCGCCGGATGCACTCAGTTTCCTGTATCTGCCGAGAACGACTCCGATTCCCGAGCTGTCCATGTATCGCACCTTCGAAAAGTCCAAGACAAGACAACTTGCGGAATTTTCGCGCATGGCATCGTCGATGTCCTCTCTGACATACTCTGCCGCATGATGATCAAGCTCTCCGAGGAGCTCTGCAATTAAAATATGTTCCGAAACAGCGAATATAACTTCCAATTCGTTTCCTCCTTTCGCTTCACACACTAAAGCCCGTTTTCCTTTCTTATCATTATATATCCAAATCCGGGTTCTTGTCTTTAGGAGAATGTGTCGATAAAGCACTAGTTTTGGCGAAAAAAGAAAGCAGGTAAACCTGCTTCATCTCTTTCTTTTATTCCGGTATGATGTTAACGATTTCTTGCTGTTTGATTGCCGCATCAATCAATGCCTCACAATCAAGCTTGCTCTCAGATTCCAAAATCCGGGCGAGTTTCGGTTTGGTTGTCGGATGTTTCGGCAGAAATACGGTGCAGCAGTCCTCGTACGGCTGTATGGAGGTTTCAAATGTACCGATTTCCTCCGCCTTCGCCATAATATCAACCTTGTCCATAGCAATCAATGGACGCATTACCGGAAGGGACACGCTTGCATCCGTAACCACCAATGCTTCCGCCGTCTGGCTCGCTACCTGACCTAGATTTTCACCCGTAATGAGCATCTGACATCCCGTGTCTACGGCGATTTTCTCGGCGATGCGCATCATGAATCTTCTCACGAGTATCGTGGTTTCCTCTTCCGGGCAGTTTGTAACGATTGCCTCTTGAATCGGCAGGAGATTGATGACATGCATCTTAAACCGTCCGCAGTATGTCGCTATAATTTTGGCAAGGTCTTCAACTTTTTCCTGTGCCCTCCGGCTTGTGTACGGATAGGAATGAAAATGCACGGCTTCTATCATCATTCCGCGTTTTGCCATCATCCATGTTGCAACAGGACTGTCGATTCCGCCGGAAAGAAGGGTAAGTCCCTTTCCGTTTGTACCAAGCGGCAGTCCCCCAAACCCCGGGATTTTGCCTTCGTAGATATAGGAACGGTCGTGACGGACATCTACGTGAAGCAGAACATCCGGATCGTGTACATTCACCTTGAGCACCTTACAGCCGATCAACACCTTGGCACCGATAATCCTTCCGATTTCCGGGGACTTAACCGGGAAGTTCTTGTCTGCCCTCTTCGCCTCAACCTTGAAAGTCTGAATTCCTCTTTCGGAAATCAGGTTTTTCATATATTCCACGGCTTCTTCACCGATTGTGTCAAGTTCAGAAGGTGCCTCAACCGCTTTGCTTATAGACGCAACGCCGAATACCTTGGAGATTTCCTTTATGATTGCGGTAATGTCAAGTTCCTTGTCGGCTCTCACAAAAATCAAGCCCTCACTGCGCCTTACATCAACGCCTTTGAACGATTTGAGATTGTTTCTTATTCTGTCAACCAGCATTCTCTCAAAATATGGTTTGTTCATTCCTTTGAGTGCAACCTCGCCGCACCTTACGATTAAAATATTTTGTTCGTTCATTGTATTTCCTTCCGTTAAATATATCTTATCTGAAAGATCCGAGCTTTCTGAAGCGTATCACGGCTGTCTTAAGTTTGTCCGCAACATACTCCATTTCTTCTCTTGTGTTGAATTCACTGAAACTGAATCTTATTGCACCCTCAATTTCTTTCGGGGATAATCCCATTGCGTTCAAAACATGCGAACCTTTTGATGACGAGTGATTCGATGAGCAGGCAGAACCTGTGGAAACGAAGATTCCGTCCTGTTCCAGCGTATGCAGCAGAACCTCTCCTCTCGTTCCCAAGAACGAAACATTCAGCACAGACGGACATCCTGTCTCGTCCTGCGGGCTGTTTATCACAATATCTCCGATTTGGTCTTTGATTAAATCGAGCAGATACTGCCTTGCCTCTTTCATCGCCGAAGTTCTCTGCACAAAATTTTCGTCCGCAATCTCACATGCCTTTCCGAAGCCGATAATCCCCGGAGTATTTTCCGTGCCGGAGCGCATATGCCTTTCTTGTCCTCCTCCGAGCATAAAAGGCGGAAGGTTCAGGCCTTTCTTTGCATAAAGTGCGCCCATTCCTTTCGGCCCGTGTATCTTATGTGCACTTGCCGAAACAAAATCCACTCCACGGTATTCTCTTCCGACATTAACGGAAACCTTGCCGAGTGCCTGCACGGCATCGCAGTGCAGCCATATATCCGTGCCGTTTTTCTGATTGTACGCATCCTTCAGCTCTGCAATCTTGTCTATCGGCATAATCGTCCCGGTTTCGTTGTTTACACCCATTACGGATATCAGAATCGTTTCGTCGTCAAGAGAAGCGGCAAGCTGCCCAAGGTTCAGTCTGCAAAGCCTGTCAACACCGATATAATCGATCTTGTATCCCATGGATTCCAGCCTTTTTGCAGGTTCGAGAATGGCCGGATGCTCTACAGCGGAAACGATTATTTTGTTTCCTCTTCTTTTCTTTGCCTGCGCCGTTCCCATGAGAACCGTATTGTCCGATTCCGTTCCACAGGAAGTGAAATAAATCTCATCTTCCCCCGTACCAAAGCATTTTGCCACTGTCTTTCTGGCATTTTTGACTTCTTTTTCCGCCTGCAGTCCAAGAGAATGAAGCGACGACGGATTGCCGAAATTGTCCTTCATTGCCTCCGTCATTGCTGCGGTAACCGCATCATACGGTCTGGTTGTGGCACTGTTATCCAAATAAACTAACATAAATCTTCCTCTTCCTCTTCATCCATTCCGGTGAAAATATTCATCCATTTCTTAGAGAAGTAGCGGTAATAGCATATCACGATTTTGATTACATCTGCAATGGCAACGACTGCCATCGCCCAGTGCAGCGGCAGATTAAGTGCCAAAACACTTATGTATGCGAGCGGAATCTGCATGCCGACATTAAATGACACATCCACATACATGCAGAACATCGTGTCTCCACCCGGCCTGAAAATCGCACAAATCATCATGTAAGAAAGCATTTTCGGCGTAAGCGCGATTGCGTACACAAACAGAGCTTTCATAAGCATGTCCGTGGTTTCCGGCGAAAAATTGTATATGGCTGCAACCGGTTCTCTGAGAAGAATGATTACCAATGTCATAATTACATTCAAAATCCATGTTATCTTCAGAATGTTGCGGCTGTATTGATAAGTAAGCTTTTTCTTGCCCTGTCCGAGAACTTCGCCAAGCAGAACCGCGGACGCATTTCCCAGTCCGAAGTACACGGTTTGGAAGAAGTCCGTTACCGTCATTGCAACCTGTGAAACCGCAAATGCCGCTGCGCTGATCTTTCCGTAAGCGGCAAATATACACGATACCGAAACCGCCCAAAGCCCTTCTGTCAATATAACCGGAATCGCCGTCTTCATAACGCCGGCAAACAAACCCTTGGAATAGGAAGTCAGTTCCTTGATCGTTGCTTTCAGCGGGTATTCTTTTCTCAGATAGACCGAAAGATGCATCGCAATGCATTCTGCGATTCTGGCTATCAGGGTAGCGATTGCTGCGCCTTCGACTCCGAGCTGCGGAAATCCGAATTTACCGTAAATCAAAAGATAGTTAAAAACGATATTGGTCAGGATGGCACCTCCGTTTATTATCGTAGGCACCTTCACATCTTGTATTGCTCTCGAATTATATGAAATAACAAAGGTCAGCCCTGCAAACAGATAGGAAAAGCATGCGATATGCAGGTACTTCGTGCCAAGCACGATAACCTCCGGTTCGTCGGAGAACAAGCTTATCAAAAACGGCGCGGTAAAGTACACGATGATGATTGCCGGTATTGCCAAAACAACGCAGACCGTATAATCGATTCCTATAATTTTCCTCAAACTGGCCACATCACGGATTCCCCAATATTGAACTGCATGTACAGCCGCCCCGCTGAAAACGCCAAAGAGAACGACTCCGAAAATGAAATATACCTGGTTTGCTGCTCCTACTGCGGCGAGTGCATTTTCTCCTACCTTTCCGACCATAATTGTGTCAGCAAGGTTGAGCGTTACGGCTATGATTTGTTGGATTACCATAGGAATTCCGACAACCGTAAGTTTCCTGTAAAATTGTCTGTTTACATTTTTCAAGCTGTTTAAGTTTTCCCCGTTCATTTTTCCCCTCACTAAAACGCAAATATGGAGGCAGATAAATCTGCCCCCCAAAAAGTCCTATGACTATCCGGACAATCGCTACTTTGCGTAGTCGATTGCTCTGGTCTCTCTGACCACATTAACCTTAATCTGACCCGGATATTCGAGTTCAGACTCGATTTTTTTGGAAATTTCTCTTGCAAGGAATACGATTTCCTCATCGTTAACGTCTTCCGGCTTCGCAATGATTCTGATCTCTCTTCCTGCTTGAATCGCAAATGATTTCTCAACGCCCGGCGTTGTGTTTGCGATTTCTTCAAGTTTCTCGAGCCGCTTAATGTAAGCATCCAGGGTTTCTCTCCTTGCTCCCGGTCTGGCAGCCGAAAGTGCATCCGCAGCCGCAATCAGCACCGCTTCCATGTTCTTCGGCTCGTAATCGCCGTGATGAGCTGCCATGCCGTTTATAACTGCTTCGGATTCCTTGTACTTACGCAGAATCTCTATGCCGATATCAACATGGGTTCCCTCATATTCATGGTCAAGTGCCTTGCCGATATCGTGCAGCAGCCCCGCACGCTTTGCAAGTTTGACATCAAGACCCAGTTCACCCGCCATCAGGCCGGCAAGGTGAGCAACCTCTACGGAATGTTTCAGCACATTCTGGCCGTAGGAAGTTCTGTATTTGAGTCTTCCCAAAATTTTGACAAGTTCCGGATGCAGGTTATGAATACCGACTTCGAAGGTCGCCTGTTCTCCTTCTTCTTTGATAATTGCGTTTACTTCCTTGGTTGCCTTTTCAACCATTTCTTCAATTCTTGCAGGATGGATACGTCCGTCAACAATCAGTTTTTCAAGTGCGACTCTTGCAATTTCTCTGCGAACCGGATCAAATCCGGACAAAATAACCGCTTCTGGTGTGTCGTCAATGATCAAATCCACACCTGTCAAAGTTTCAATGGCTCTGATGTTTCTTCCTTCACGACCGATGATTCTGCCTTTCATTTCATCACTCGGAAGGGATACTACGGAAACCGTGCTTTCGGCAACATGGTCTGCGGCACATCTTTGAATTGCGTTCGTTATGATGTATTTTGCTTTCTTGTCTGCCTCTTCTTTCGCTTTGCTTTCGATGTCCTTAATCATGATGGAGGCTTCGTGTCTTACTTCTTTCTCTGTGTTTGCAAGAAGGATTGCCTTCGCCTCTTCAACCGTATAGCCCGAAATCCTCTCGAGTTCTTCCATCTGTTTGGAAATAACTCTGTCAAGGTCTTTCTGCCTGTTTATCAATGATTGTTCCTTTTGTGTAATGCTTTCTTCTTTTCTTTCGATGTTTTCAATCTTTTTGTCAAGTGACTCTTCCTTTTGGATTAATCTGCGTTCGGAACGCTGAAGCTCAGCACGTCTTTCTCTGGCATCTCTTTCCGCCTCGCTTCTGAGTCTGTGCGCTTCTTCCTTTGCTTCCAAAATGGCTTCTTTTTTCATGCTTTCGGATTTATTCTCTGCATCCAATATCAGGTTTCTGGCTTTCTGCTCTGCACTGCCTATTGCTTTCTCACCAACATTTTTACGATATATATATCCGATTAACGCACCTATCGCAAGAGCGACAGCTGCGACTACGATTTTTATAATAATTTCTGTCACTTCAACACCTCCTTTTTATCAAAATTGTGTCTATATTTCAGTTGTTTTTATAATAAAAAAATGCATTACATAATTAAAACTTGATATATCCATACAATATATATTATAATGTTTAAATGAACAAAATGTCAAGGTACAGAAAGGTAAGAAATGAACAAAATTTTAAATCCGCTTAAGAACATAGATAAATATATATTAATTATTGTGGCTCTGCTCGGTATTTTAAGCTTAACCATGCTGGAAAGCACAGTGTATGATGGCGGTCTTGTTATTTTCAGCAAAGCCGGCAGACCCGTTTGGATACAAGCGGTTGCCTATTTGCTGGGCTTTGCCGTGCTCCTGTTTATACAGCAATTCGACTACCGGTTTTTCAGCGGGCTCGAAAAGTTCCTCTATATCGCTGCGGTCATTCTTCTTTTGACGGTATATATTCCGGGATTGGGTATAACCCAGTTCGGTTCCCGTGCATGGATAAACCTTGGGGTAACCACTCTGCAGCCATCCGAATTCGTAAAGATTCTGTTTGTGCTTCTCATGGCAGGATATCTCTCGGAACACCGCGATGAACTGAATAAGTTCACCGGAGTGATAAAGGCGCTTCTCTATGCGTCTCCTATCATACTGATTGTGCTGAAAGAAGACCTCGGCAGTGCGCTGGTTTACATCGTAATGTGGATTTTTATGGTTTTCTTTGCAGGAATTGATTATAAGATCTTTTTCCAGTCGGCACTGATTTGCCTGGCTGCAATCCCTGTTGTCTACAAGTTTTTGGATGATTACCAAAAAGAACGAATTGAAGCATTCCTCCATCCTGAAAATCTGAGCCTGTCCGGTAACTATCAAGTATGGCAGTCCAAGGTTGCCATCGGTTCCGGCGGTCTTACCGGCAAAGGGCTTTTTCACGGAACACAAAAAGGGCTGGACTTCATACCGGTCCAGCAGTCGGATTTCATCTTTTCGGTTGTTGTTGAAGAACTTGGCTTCATAGGTGGTGCCGCGGTGATATTCCTCTACGCCTTTCTGCTTATAAGATTCACAAAAATCATACGCGACTCCGTGGATTTGTACGGTGCACTTATCGTAATCGGTTTCACCGGCATGTTCCTCTTCCAGGTCTTTGAAAATATCGCAATGACCATGGGTTTGATGCCGGTTACCGGAATCACGCTTCCGCTTCTTTCCGGCGGCGGAACATCCGTAATTGCAAGTATGATCTCCATCGGCATCATCGTCAATGTCGGTGTAAACAGCAAAGCAATCAACTTCTAGTTCTTCATATCGTCAATTCGCTTGGCGATTTTTCGGAAATTCTCGGCTATGTATGTGTTGTCCTTAAAGACAACCGGCAAGCCGAGATTTGTTGAAATATGAATATTTTCATCCTCTCGTATCAACCCGATGACTCTGTTTCTGATTCCTCTTGTCACATCTTCCATGCTTGGAGCAAATCCTGCGTTTATCAGTCTGATATTTATTTTGTTAATAATATAATATATATTCTGCATCCCCTTAGATCTCAAGATTTCCGTGACAAGCTCGCTGTCTCTCTTGGATGAAATTTCGGGGTTCATTACAATGATTGCCTCATCGGCTCCGCCAAGTACCATATCAAGACCGTCATCGACTCCCGCTGCGGCATCAAGAATGACATAGTCATACTTTTCGGCAAGCTTCTCACACAATACTTTCACATGCAGAGGCGTAAGGTGGCCCTCATCACGTCTCGGTGATGCAGCCATAAACGACAATCCCGGAAAGGTCTTGTCCTTGATTACAGCTTGTCTGATTCTGCAAAGCCCATACATTACATCGTTAACATCATATACAACCTTGTTTTCCAAACCGAGATACAGGTCAAGATTTCTAAGACCCGTATCCATATCTATTAAAATTGTTTGTCTGCCCATTTTTGCCAAGGTCGCCCCCAGATTAGCCGCAAACATCGTTTTGCCTGTTCCGCCTTTTCCCGAAACAATCGCAATTGTTCTTCCCATTATCTTCTCCTACCAAAGATTATTAGTTTATTTTATTCGAAAAATCAAGCGTGTCCGCCTTTCCTTTTACCTGAAGATATTCGCCGATTACATCGCGGGCAACCGGTGCAGCATTAAATGACATGCCTCCCTGTACAAGCAGTACAACGACTGCGATTTTCGGATTGTCCGCAGGAGCCATGGCTACCGTCCACGCAAAGTGGTCATAAGTATCCTTATACCGGTCTATCTTCGCCTGTGTGACCTTTCTGCCGCTTACCGTAATCAGGGCCTGATCCACAGCATCGTTTTCCGTCGGATACTTTGCGGGGTCTTTCTTCATCATTTTTTCCATCTGCTTCTGAACACTTGCCCAGGAAATTCCCGGTGCGATGCTCGACAGATGATTCTTAACATAGGAAACTTCGTCCTTTGGATTGATGTAGCCGTCTCTTTCTGCAGTACCGGTCTTGCCGGCAACTTCGATCGGAAAGCCCGCAAATGTTGATGCGAGTGTTCCTCGCTTTGTAACGAGTCGCATACCTTCGATTACTGCTTTGAGGTCACTCTTTGGAATATCGATTTCATAAGGGTCACCCTTCTTTGTTGTACCTTCACCTTCGATTCCCTTGATTATGCTGACCTGATTGCGTTTCCCGTCGTTTCCGAGCGTCGCAATGTAATTTGCAAGTTGAAGTGGCGTATATGCGTTATCACCTTGTCCGATGGATATGTTGAATTCATCTCCTGTGCCCCATTCTGCCTGATTAAAGTATGAATATTTGCACAAATCGGTCAGTGTCTCAATTTTTGACTTTTTGACCGTAGTCTGTTCGGATATTCTCTTTATGATAACATCTCTGTCCGGATTTTCTTCAATCCAGCCTGTAATTGTGTCGATTTCCTCTCTGAATTTTGCGTCGTCCTTCGTGGTTGATTTCGGCCAGTATTTATTGCCACTGTAATAAAGTGCATTCCAAAGAGAATATTTCATGGATTCCATCTTTCTCTCGGCAGAAGCCAGAGGAGTTGTTACCTCATAAAGTTCAATTCCCGTCTTTTCTCCCAGTCCGAATTTCTTAGCAACCTTCATGATTTTGTCAATTGTTATCTTGCTCTTATATCCCAAAGAACTGCGGGAGTTCCAGTCAATTCCCGTACCGATGCAGTAGAAATAGTAGTTACAAGAGTTCTGTATTCCTACTGCCAATGTTTCATAGCCGTGTGAGCCCAGACCGCTGTTGTAGTTACTGCATCCGAACCGTCTTCCGCCCAGTTCGATATAATTTCCGTCGTAAATTCTGCGATTCGGATCGAGTCCGCATTTGAGAGCCGCAACAGCCGTAATCGGTTTGAAAGTGGAACCCGGCTGCACAGCACTGCTCGTAGCTATATTATAGAGTGGCGTCGGTGCAAGGGAGTCACGCGGATTGGTGCTCTGCACGGATGCCCAGTCCTTCGTCGAAATACCTTCCGCAAAAATATTCGGGTCGAAATTCGGATAGCTTGCCATTGCCAAAATATCCGCAGTCTCCACATCGATCGCAACCACTGCACCCGAAGCACAGTTTGCATATTTTCTGAGCGATCTGTTGCCGTACTTGCTCTTATAAACGCCACCGGTCTGCACTGCTTTTATACAGTTTCTGAGGCTTTTTTCTGCAGCCTTTTGAAGATCAATGTCAATCGTAAGATATACATCCTTTCCTGCAACCGGTTCCGTCTGACTTACGGTTTCCACATAGTCGCCGGCACTGTTTACAAGAATGCTCTTAATTCCATCCGTGCCTCTGAGTTTCGATTCCATGCTTGCCTCGATTCCATCCTTGCCTATGAGATCGTCCGCGCTGTAACGTTTTTCCTTTACGTACTCATCATACTGCGAGTCCGATATGCTTCCCATATAGCCAAGCACATGTGAAAGCAGCTTGCCTTTCGGATAGTATCTGACCGTTTCCGAAGCGATTTCAACACCTTTGAGAACATCCTGCATTTCTTCCACATATGCAACCGTTTCATCACTGACATCACTTGCAATTGTGCTGGAACGGTACTTGTTGTATCCCGTGTTCTTTATTTCCTCACGCACGACAAATATCTTTCTTGCCTGCTTGTTCGAGAGTTTTTTGTCAATGCTGTATTTTTCTCTCAAAGCTTCAAAAGCCTCTTTTGCAGTAAGTTCGGTGCGCTTCATTTCTTTTCCGTTTTCATCCTTCTCCATGATAAAAAGGTCATATTTTGATAAAAAGCTTTCCTTCTTAGAGTCATAGGAGAATGTCATGCTCTTGGTGATAATCGGCGGCCATACTCCGTACTTGTCCTGCAATTCCTCCACTGCCTCGAAGCGGTCCAGTTTCGGGCTTATTTCATATTTTTTGCGGAGTGCGTCAAGGGCTTCTTCCGGTGTTGCATCCTTTTTCAGACCAAGGGAGGCAAGCCATTTGCGTTTATCTGAATCGTATGTGTAATAGAACTTCCCGCTTTTTGAAACCTTTATCGGGAAATTGTCAACATACTCGTCGCCGTTTTTTTCAAGCAATTTAATGAGTGCATAGCAGGAATCGTTGATTTGCTCGGTATCCATTCCGCTCACATTAAAGGTTACGGTAAAAATCTGCTTATTGCCTGCAAGCAGCCTGCCGTACCGGTCAAGGATTTCACCTCTTGGTGCAGATGTTACCACTTCCTTGGTGTTCTGGCTTTGTGCTGCATCTTCCCACTTTTCCTGCTGAAAAACGGTAAGCACAAAAAGCCTTATGCCAAGCAGAAGCATAAGGACCACCACAAGACCTATTACCTGATAATATCTGGAACCCAGCATTTTTTTGTTCATCTGAAATACCTATCTCTGCGGTGCTTTGCCGCAGTTCTTATCAATATAAAATACATTATCGTTATAACTGCAAAGGAATAGATGTATTCGCCCGGCAGTTTTTTCAATACATACATGAAGCCGATCGGATTTCCCGCCAAGTGGAAGAGTCCCCAGTTGAGTGCATAATAAAGGAAAATGGATATTGTCGAAACAATCCACATGTTTAAAATGTTCTCAATATTTGCATATTCTCTCAAAATCAAAATGACAATCGCCACAACCACAAGCGAAATTCCTGTAGGTCCCGTAAAATTACTGAAACAGATATCGTACAAAACCCCAAAAGCTGCGCCGAAAACGACACCGTACATCCGATTTTCGTACAGAAACGAAAGCACAATTACCAAGCACAAAATCAAATGCGGTGTATATCCGTGTATCATAACCAGATTTAAAAGGGATGTCTGTATGAGAAAAGCAATCAAAAACATTATCCCTGCTTTCCAGTAATTCATATTCATAGGATCACCGAAACCTTTTCCAGACTCTTGAAATTGACAGCCGGTTCAACCGTTACCTCTTTAAGAAGCGTATTGCTGTTATACGCCACATCCTGCACGGTTCCGATTTCCAATCCTTCAGGATAGGTTCCCAGTCCTGATGTGATAATCGTATCCCCCTGCGAAACCAAAGACCCGCTGTCAAGCATGTATCCGCTTACTTCTCCCATTGCGTTGCCTGCGACAACACCGAGCTGTTTGCTGTCTCTTGCCAGTTTGAAGCTGACTTTGCTGTTATCGTCTATGATTGAAGTCACTTTTGACCAGCCTTTTCCCGTATCCTGAATCTTACCGACAAGACCCATGCCGTTCACGACCGCATCCCCGACTTCAACGCCCATTTCACTGCCGATGTTTATCGTAAATACATTTGTCCAATTTGCACCGTCAAGCGAAGTAACATCGGCGGAAACAATCTTAAATTCTTTTTTCGTGTATTCGTAATTGAGAAGCTGCGAAAGTTCTTCAAGCTGATCGAGCTGTTCCTTTTCGATTTTGGCTTCCGCGAGCTGTCTTTTTAAAGAATTGTTTTCCTTTTGAAGTTCTTCTATATCAGCTTCAAGTTTCTTGTAGGCAAAAATTCCGAATACATTTTTTTTAATCGTGTCGGCAACCGATGAAAGTCCCCCGGAAACCACATTCATTCCCTTGCTCACGACATCCGTTGCGCTGCTGTCTGCCCCACCGCGTGCAACGGAAACACAGAAAATGATCACAAGTGCAAGCAAAATTGCCAACAGTGCCGATATTAATTTGTGCTCTCTAATCCATCTCATATCGTTTGTCTCTTTTTATCTCTTTTTGTCGTTTTGGGCATAAATCTTAAGTTTTTCGATGTCATCAAGGCTCATTCCCGTACCTACTGCAACAGCCTCAAAAGCATTGTCTGCAACTTTGACATCCATGTCTGTTCTCTTCTTTATCAATTTGTCCAAATTGTATATTTTACCGCCGCCGCCGGAAAGGAGCATGCCTCGTTCTGCGATGTCCGCGGCAATTTCAGGAGGTGCTTTCTCGATTGTGGTTTTGATTGCATCAATTATGATATCAAGGGATTCCTGAAGAGCAATCATCATGTCCTTGTTTGTTACACTGAGTGTCTTAGGAAGGCCGGAGATAATGTCTCTTCCTCTGGCATCCATCGATACGATTACCTCATTGCCGTCTTCATCTTCATCCAAGCATGCACAGCCGATGTTAATTTTCAGTTTTTCCGCCGTACGCTCGCCGATAAGCAGAGCATGTCTTTTTCTCATGTACTGAATAATTGCCTCATTCATCTTATCCCCGGCGTGTCTTATGGAGGTGCTCGTTACCACGCCGCCGAGAGCGATAATCGCAACGTCCGTAGTGCCACCGCCGATGTCCGCTATCATGCAGCCGTTCGTTCCGTCGACCGGCATCCCGGCACCGATTGCAGCTGCCATCGGTTCTTCGAGAATGAATACTTCCGTTGCTCCCATCTGCCTTACGATTTCTTCAACGGCTCTCTTTTCCACTTCCGTAACCCCGCTCGGAACACCCACAACAACTCTGAAATTTCTTATTCTTTTGATCTTTAAAGCAGCTTCCAAAAATGACTTCAGCATATCAGCCGTTCTGTCGAAATCCGAAATAACGCCATCCTGAAGCGGTCTTACAACAGAAATATTGGAGGGTGCTTTTCCAAGCATTTCTTTTGCGGCAGCACCAACTGCAAGTGTTTTTCCCCCTCTGCTGTCAACAGCGATTACCGATGGCTCATTGAGCACGATTCCGCTACCCTTTACATAGATAAGCGTATTCGCTGTGCCTAAATCGATTCCCATATCTTTAGCTTTAAATAAACTGCACATTTTAATACCTCCATTATATCTCAGACAATTGTTTTTCTGTCACATTTACTCCTGTAATACACCCGCTATGCTGCGATATGCGTTGTCTCCGATTACGATGTGGTCGACAACCTTAATTCCCAAAAGCTCGCCGCAGGCAATGAGTCTTTTGGTTGTTTCAATATCATCATCGCTGGGTGTGGGATCTCCGCTTGGATGATTGTGAACAAAAATCACCGCCGCAGCGCTCTTCTTCACCGCCTGACAAAAGACTTCGCGCGGATGAACCGGTGCCATGGTCAAATCTCCTATTGACACCGTTTCTATCGATAAAATCTCGCCCTTCGCGTTAAGAAGCACCGCTTTAAATGCTTCTTTTTTTTCATGACGAAGTTCCTTCATGAAAAGGTTCGCCACATCGTCAGAGTGATGTATCGATTTTTTTCGGTTCATAGGTCCGGCTGCAATGCGTTTTCCCAGTTCAACTCCGGCAAGCACCCTCACCGCTTTCATATTCCCGACCCCGTTTATTTTCATCAGTTCGTCTGCCGTACATCCGGCAAGAAAAGCAAGGCCTCTCTCATCTGCCGAAAGGATGTCTTCCGCAAGGCCGAGTGCGGATTTTTTCCGGGTTCCGGAGCCAAGCAGGACTGCCAGAAGTTCCGTATTTGTAAGCGATGAAACGCCGTTAAAAACAGCTTTTTCCACAGGTCTTTCTTCCTGTGGCAGCATTTTAATCTTCATCTTTGGTTTTCCCCCCTTCATTCGGAGTGAAAAACCCTTGTGTCTAAACACATCAATCCCATTCTATCAGAACACACTATATTAAAAAATTATAGCATTTTTTTGCTTCAAGCACAAGCATTCTCGCCGTATTATTTTGTGATTTTTCGGTCATAATACTTAAGGAAAAGGAGGCGATAATTATGGAACACAATTGTAATCAGACAATCCGCTGCACCGTTGATAAGTGCAGGCATCACGAAGGTGTGAAAAATCTTTGCTCTCTTGATGCCATCACAGTAGGCACACACGAAGCAAACCCTACAAAAATCGAGTGCACTGACTGCTTATCTTTCGAAAACAGATAAGCACGCACTCCGGTAATATTCCCCCCTTGAAAATAGGTACGGGCACTTTTTCGGGTTGCCAAGCACCTTGCAGGTTTTTTCCGCATATAGATAAAACCGAAAGAGGGGGTTACATAAATGAGCAGTTCCTTTCCCAATCCACTTACTGAAAAAGAAGAACAACATTATGTTGAATTGTTGGCAAAAAACGATCCGAACGCCCGCAAGGTTCTAATAGAGCGGAACCTCCGGCTGGTAGCCCATATTGCAAAAAAATACATAAGCCCCGGTGCCGGTCAAGATGACTTGATTTCCATCGGAACGATTGGACTTATCAAAGCCGTCAATACTTATTCCTCCGGCAAGTCCACCCGCCTTGCCACTTATGCCGCAAAGTGCATCGAAAACGAAATTCTCATGAGCATCCGAGCCTCGAAACGCATCAGCCGAGAGGTTTCTCTCAGCCTGCCCATCGGCACCGACAAGGACGGTAATGAAATCAGTCTCAACGATATTCTCGGAACGGACAGCGATGAAATCGTTGACTTAATAAGTCTAAAAATACAAGTTGGTAAGCTCTACGAGGCCATTGATTCCTGTCTCTCTTCCCGTGAAAAGAAGATTATCATTGCCAGGTATGGCCTTGACGGAAGCGAACCCAAACCGCAGCGTGAAATTGCAAAACAGCTTGGAATCAGCCGCTCCTATGTCTCAAGAATCGAAAAAAAATCACTTGAAAAACTTAAGATTGCTCTCGAATCTCCGGCGAAATCCCCGGAATGATTTTTCCCGCCGCATCCGCATACACGATTATGACAAACTTTTTTCCCTTGGCGGCATTATGCCTTTGCCTAAGGGCCGTGTAATTTCGGAATGCGTACGCACCGTAATCCTGCCTGAGTTTTCGGTTCAGCACCGAATTGTGAGTCTTCATCTCGTATACCGAGTACCGTGAAGACTCTTTTGTTATGTCTTTTGCTCCGCCATCTGCAAGCAGGTTCTTCAGCTCCCGGTCTTCTCTTGATTTCTCAATGATGTAATAGAAATTATATTCCGTATCAAATCCCGAAACCGGTATCTCATATTGGGATTTTACGGCTCCCTCAAAGCTTTCATGGCAGTCTATCTGCACATAAAAAAGCCGCATCAAAAGCAAAAGGACCAGTGCAGTAAAAAGCGCGAGCAGCAATTCCGTTCTTTTGCGGAATTGCGATACAAGTGCCTCATTTTCCCATTCCATCCTCAGCTCTTTTCTACTCATTAAAAAAATCCCCCTGCAAGTCTATTTTTCCCCGGGGGACTTTGTTTATTCTTCTATTGTACTTTGCCGCATATATAATCGACAACTTCCTGTATATCCATATCGGTGCTGTCGATTTCTTCGGCATCGTCTGCTTTGCGAAGCGGCGTCACTTCTCTGGTTGTATCATTGTAATCACGTTCCCGAAGCTGTTTCAGAACCTCTTCAAAACTCAGATTCTGACCTTTCGCCTTGAGCTCTTCATATCTTCTTCTGGCTCTCTCCTCATCACTTGCGGTAAGGAAAAATTTATACGGTGCATCTTTGAGAACAACAGTGCCGATGTCTCTTCCGTCCATGATTACGCTTTTTGATTTTGCCATCTTTTGCTGTAGGTCAACAAGCTTCCTTCTTACAGATGCAAACGCCGAACAATCCGATGCCGCCTTGGAGATTTCCTGCGTTCTTATCAGCTCGCTCACATCTTCACCGTCGAGAAAAATATGCTCGTCCGAAAAATCAATATCCGTATCCGCAAGCATGGTAAGCAGTGGCTGCGTCTCCTCCATTGGGATGCCGAGCCTATGCATCTTGAGACCGACCGCCCTGTACATTGCTCCGGTATCAATATATTCTATTCCCAGTTTCTTCGCTACGTTCTTTGCGATCGTTGATTTTCCCGCGCCGCTCGGTCCGTCCACCGCAATCTGAAAAATCTTCTGTCCCATGTTTACTTTTCCTGCTTTCCGATTAGTTTTTCTATTTCTCTTATGAAGGTATTCACATCCGTAAACTGTCTGTATACCGACGCAAACCTGACATATGCCACTTCATCCACTTTCTTAAGCTGCTCCATGACAAGTTCGCCTATATAGTCGCTTGTAACCTCTTTCTCCATAAGGTTATTCAAAGTTTTTTCGATGTCATCCACCATGCCCTCAATCTGGGTCATGCTGACAGGTCTTTTTTCGCATGCCTTAACGATTCCGTTCAAAATCTTGTTTCTGTCAAAAACTTCGCGTCTTGCGTCCTTCTTTGCTACCATAAGAATCGTTTCTTCAACCTTTTCGTATGTTGTGAAACGTTTTCCGCAGTTGTCGCATCCGCGGCGTCTTCTGATGGCATACCCTTCTTCCGTCGGGCGGGAATCAATTACCTTTGTGTCAGCATTGCTGCAGAATGGGCATTTCATATGGTACTTCTCCTTTTTTCAATAAAACCGAAACTGAATTTTTTCTTTTATTATACTATATCGGCTCCTGCATGTCTACCAAAATCACATCGTCTCCTACCGTTCGGACCTTGTCCCAGGTTATCAGCATATCCTCTTCGTTTTTGCCGAAAAAGGCGAAAAAACCTCTTTCGGAAGGTATGACGATGCCCTCTATTGTCCCTTTTTCAATGTTAACTTCTATGTCACTGACAAATCCGATACTTCGTCCGTCATAGATGTTAATTACCTCTTTGTTCTTAAGTTTGTCCGTACTCAGCATATTGATTCCTCCCCTTTGTTTGTAATAACTATATGCTGTCTGTACCTGATTTATGACAAAAAAACGAGAAGGCCATACTCGTGGCCTTCCCGTAAGCAAAATGCTGCGGTTATTTCGATAATCTCTCGTAAATTTTCTGAAGCGAAGAGTCAAGCAGCATGGAGACCTTCATTCCGTAGCTGTTGAATGTCTTTGCATATTCTTCAGTTGTGACACCGTAAGACTTCTCAAATGCTTCCTCAGAATCTGCACCTGTCATGGAAAGAAGTGTTTCAATCACTTCTTTCTGGGATACGGAAACATCTTCTTTGTCGGCAATTGCATAGGCAATCATCTTATATTTACCCATTTCTTCCGCATAAGTTTCAAGCTGCTCGTCAAATTCTTCCTGGGTCATCTTCATGCCTTCAAGGAATTCATCCCATGTAATTCCGTAGTTTTCACAGGACTTCTGATAAGCTTCGACGCAGGTGGTTTTTTCATATTCCTTGATTTCATCCGGAACGCTCTTTACTTCCGTATTGTCGGCAATTTTCTGGAATAACTCGGTTTTGCGATTGTTTTCACTATCCTGATATTCCTGCTTTTCGAGTTCATCGGCAATAAGCTTTCTGTATTCCTCAACGGTCTTTGCTTCGCTGTTTGCCTTAACAAATTCCTCGTTCAAGGTTGCCTTCTGCTTAACCAGTTTGTTTAAAACTTTAATTTCAAATGTAACGGGCTTTCCGGAAAGTTCCTCATTGTTCTTGTATGGGTCAGGGAATTTCAAATTGAGCGTAAGTGTTTCCCCTATTTTTGCACCGTAAATACCCTCTTCAAAACCGTCAATCATGCTTCCGCTTCCGAGAGTGAGCGGATAAGAATCGCTCTGCATCCCATCGGAAGTTGTTCCGTCTTCCAGAGTTCCCTTGAAGGAAATTGTAACCTTATCCCCCTTTTCAACGGTTCCCTTGGTTACTTCCTTCTCTGTGCCTGCAGATTCCAGCCTGCTGTCGATTTCAGCGTCGATTTTGCTGTCCGTAATATTAACTTTGATCGGCTCAACCGTGTACTCGCTGTAGTCCGGAAGTGAAACGAGTTCATCGTAATCCAGCCCCTCATAGAGGTCACTGCTTCTGCCGGAACAGCCGCAAAGCATAATAACTCCCAAACACAGTGAAAACATCAACAATAATTTTAAACTTTTCTTCATTTTTTGTCCCCTTTGCTTTTATTTACTTGATTCTACGACGATAGTTCCGCCTGCAATTTTTTTCGCCAAAGCAGCAACATCGTTTTTCAAATCCTCGGATATCTGTTGTTTTGACTCGCTGTTTCCGTATGCTATGGATATATAACCTTCGTCCATTCCGCATACACGGTTCTGTCCTCCGTCCCAGGTTTCGTCCTCTATGAATGCACGGATTGTATCGTATATGGAATTTCCCACTTCCTTTTTCACAGAGCAGATAATTACATCATCGTATTCGGAAGCGGAAATTTTCTGGTCTTGATCCACGCCTATCGCATAGAAGCCGTCTTCCTTTGCTGCCTGGAAAACACCGTTTCCGGTGTTGCCTGCCACCTGGAAGATAACGTCCGCTCCTTTTTGGTGAAGCTTTTCCGCACAGAACTTACCTTTTTGCGGATTTTCATAATCCCCGGCATAATTTGTGTATATGTTTATTCCGGCGTTCGCATACTTTGCGCCTTGCTCATAGCCCGTCATAAAGTCGTTTATAACTTCCGAATCATCGCCTCCGACTGCACCGATTGCATTGGTCTGTGACATTCTTGCAGCGATGTAGCCTGCCAGGAATGCCCCTTCATTCTGCTTATAGGTAATGCACAAGATATTCGGGCTGCTTTCAATGCCGTCAACCACATTGTCGATCCAGATAAACTTCGTATCCGGATATTCCTCGGCCACACTCTTAATCTCGCTGAACTCCCAGCCTATCGGAATAACGAAATCGTTTTCTTCTGCTGCGTTCATCATGTTCTGCTTATAACCTTCATTCTTGCACTCGATTGTGTTCAACTTGATTCCGTAATCTTCTTTGAGACGTTCTGCGCCTTCCAGAGCGGAGTCATTGAATGATTTGTCTCCGAAGGAATACGGAACGATGAGACAGACGGAAAGCTGCTGTGCATCCGTACCTGCCGGTTTGTTGCATCCGATGAGTGCAAATACACCCAGCAGGAGAGCCGCTACCAGCAGAAGTGCCAAACTCTTTTTCATATCTTATCCTCCGTGTCTATTTCATGGCTTCTTCCACAGCCACCGCAACCGCTACGGTTGCACCGACCATCGGGTTGTTACCCATGCCGACATAGCCCATCATGGCTACATGTGCCGGTACCGATGAGGAACCTGCAAACTGGGCATCCGAATGCATTCTTCCCATGGTGTCCGTCATCCCGTAGGAAGCAGGACCTGCTGCCATGTTGTCCGGATGAAGGGTTCTTCCTGTACCGCCACCGCTGGCTACTGAGAAATACTTCTTTCCCTGCTCAATGCACTCTTTCTTGTAAGTGCCTGCAACCGGATGCTGGAAGCGCGTTGGATTTGTGGAATTTCCGGTGATGGAAACATCCACGCCTTCCTTATGCATGATTGCTACGCCCTCACGCACATCATCCGCGCCGTAGCAGCGGACTTCCTTGCGTTCACCCTTGGAATACGGGATTTCATTTACAACCGAAAGTTCACCCGTGTAATAATCAAACTGTGTCTGCACATAAGTGAATCCGTTGATTCTTGAAATAATCTGTGCCGCATCTTTTCCGAGACCGTTGAGAATAACCCTCAGCGGCTTCGTGCGCACTTTGTTTGCCGATTTGGCTATACCGATTGCACCTTCTGCCGCAGCAAAGGATTCGTGTCCCGCAAGGAATGCAAAGCACTCGGTTTCCTCGCTGAGAAGCATCGCCGCAAGGTTTCCGTGTCCGAGCCCGACTTTTCTGTCTTCTGCGACGGAACCCGGAAGGCAGAATGCCTGAAGGCCTTCGCCGATTGCGCGTGCCGCGTCACTTGCATGAACTGTACCTTTCTTGATTGCGATAGCCGCGCCGGCAACATATGCCCAGCATACATCCTCAAAGCAGATCGGCTGAATTTCCTTTGCGATTTTGTATGGGTCGATTCCCTTTTCTTCGCAGACTGCCTTGGCATCCTCAAGTGAAGAAATGTCGTATGCAGAAAGCACCCTGTTTATTTTTTCGATTTTTCTGTGGTAATTTTCAAATGTAATCATCTTCGGCGCCTCCTATTCCTGTCTCGGATCGATAACCTTCGCCGCTTCATCGAATCTGCCGTACTTACCGCTTGCTTTTTCGATTGCCTGCATCGGGTCTGTTCCCGCTTTGATCGCATCCATCATCTTGCCGATGTTTACATACTTGTAACCGATGATATTGTTCTCTTCATCGAGAGCAACCTCGGTTATGTATCCTTCCGCAAGTTCCAAATATCTCGGCCCCTTTGCCTTCGTGGAATAGATGGTTCCGACCTGGCTTCTGGTTCCTTTTCCGAGGTCTTCAAGACCTGCACCTACTGCAAGCCCGCCTTCTGAAAATGCCGACTGGCTTCTTCCGTATACAATCTGCAGAAAAAGTTCTCTCATCGCAGTATTGATTGCGTCACACACAAGGTCTGTATTCAGGGCTTCGAGTAAAGTTTTGCCGATGAGGATTTCTCCTGCCATTGCCGCCGAATGTGTCATGCCGGAGCATCCTATCGTTTCGACCAAAGCTTCTTCAATGATTCCGTTCTTCACATTCAGCGTGAGCTTGCATGCTCCCTGCTGAGGTGCACACCAGCCGACACCGTGTGTCAATGCCGAAATATCGCTGATTTCCTTAACCTGCGTCCATTTTCCTTCCTGCGGAATCGGAGCAGGACCGTGATATGCGCCTTTGTTTACCGGACACATGTTTTCAACTTCTTTTGTATATATCATTCTATCCTCCCATGAGAAAAATCCGCCGCCCGCAAATGAGCCGGCAGAACTGTTGATAAATATTCACATCTTCTATTTAACCACATTTCACCGAATAATTCAACACAAAACCGACTGCCTGATAATGCAAACAGTCGGTATTTTTTCCAAAATCGTTTTATACATATTTTCTCATGTATTTTAAGGCGTTTTTTTCCAGGCGCGAAACCTGTGCCTGACTGATGGATATTTCCTCGGCCACTTCCATCTGTGTTTTTCCTTCAAAAAATCGCATGTTGAGTATATGCCTTTCGCGCGGAGAAAGTTTTTTCATTGCTTCCGAGAGCGAAATGTTTTCGATCCATTTGACATCCGTGTTTTTGCTGTCTTGTACCTGATCCATAACGTAGATTGCGTCCCCGTCATCGTGAAATACCGGCTCGTAGAGGGACACCGGTTCCTGTATGGATTCCAGAGCCATCACCACATCCTCTCTCTTTGTGTCCATAGCCTTTGCGATTTCGGAAACCGTCGGTTCGCGCAGAAGCTTAGCTGCCAGCTGTTCCTTGGTCTGAAGTGCTTTGTATGCAAGATCTCTCATCGACCTTGAAACTCTTATGGAATTATTGTCTCTCAGATAGCGCCTGATTTCCCCGATAATCATCGGAACGGCATAGGTCGAGAACTTAACGCCGTGGCTCGTGTCAAAATTGTCCAACGCTTTGATAAGCCCTATGCAGCCTACCTGAAAAAGATCGTCCGGATTTTCCCCGCGGCCCGAAAACCGCTGTATTACGCTGAGAACCAATCTCAGGTTTCCTTTTATGAATTCATCTCTGAGCTCCTTGTCTCCCGCATGAATCTTTTCTATCATTTCCATCATTTCGCCGTCTTTGTAAAGAGGCAGTTTGGCCGTGTTCACGCCGCATATTTCAACCTTGCTTACCATAGTCCATACACCATTCCTTTTTGTTTTAGTTATGTACTGCAGCGGCGTTTTGCATACCTGCCAATTAAGACCATGCAGGCAGTCTTTGTTATGTCCGGGCTTTCGCCTCACCCGAGTTTTTTAATCTCGCGGCGAAGTCTCACTATGATTCTTTTCTCCAATCGCGATATGTAGGACTGTGAAATTCCCAATTTATCCGCAACCTCCTTCTGTGTCATTTCTTTTCCGCTTTTCAGGCCGAATCGCATTTCCATCAGTTCTTTCTCCCGCGGTTCGAGCTTTGCCATTGCTCCGTACAGCAGTTTGCGGTTGACTTCCTCTTCCAGCCTGTGATAGACCACATCGTTGTCCGTCCCCAATATATCGCTCAAGAGCAGTTCGTTTCCGTCCCAATCCACGTTCAACGGCTCATCGAGACTGACTTCGCTTTTGAGCTTAGTGCTTCTTCTGAGGTACATCAAGATTTCGTTTTCTATGCATCTTGAAGCGTAGGTCGCAAGTTTGATATTTTTCTCGAGTTTAAAAGTATTCACTGCCTTGATCAATCCGATTGTGCCGATGGAAATCAGATCTTCCACATTTACACCGGCATTTTCAAATTTCTTTGCTATATAAACCACAAGTCTCAGGTTGTGCTCAATCAAAACGCTTCTTGCTTCCATGCTTCCTTTTGCGTATTCCTCCAGCATGCGGCTTTCCTCGTCGTGGCTCAACGGCGGTGGCAGCACATCGCTTCCGCCTATGTAAAAAATTCCTTTCCGTTTCTGCCCAAATCGCAGAAAAATCCAAAGTTTCAATCTGCTTCTCATTGCATCCGCAAAGCTATGTAATCTATTCATTTGAAAGCCCCCTGTCCAAAAAATCTCTGCCCAAAATCATATCGATGTCTTCAAAGTCATTCTCATAAAATGCAATCACGGCATTCCGTACTTCATTTCCCCGGTAATAAATGCTGTCGGTACGCATTCCCTCCAGCATCCCGTTTCGGCTTCCCACAGAATGAAACGGAATCAAAGCATAGCGTTCTTTGCATTTCAGTTTTTCAAGTTTCCCTGCGGCATTCTTCCCAATCAGTGCGACGGATCTGCCGCTTATCGGTTCTTTGAGGTAATTGCCGGTATCAATCATCGCTCGCAGCAAAATCGTCTGTCCTTCTATTCGAATCGCGGCCTCATCGCACAGCCCGATGTTCAGTCTGACCTGTTGTATCAACTTGACTATCAGGTATGAGAAACCGAAGGCAAGAATTCCGAAGCAGATCAGCCTCAAATAGGTCAGCGGCGGGATGTAGAGTGCTCCTGCCCCCGACACCGAAGGAATTTCCTGCCACAGCATAAGTGCCATGACACCTCCGCCCGATATCAGGGTTAGCGCCATAAAAATGGCTGTTTGGGCGAGCAACTCTTTTGCTGTTTTTGCTCCCAGTCCGAGGAAGACGGCTGACGCGGCAATTCCGACTTGCATCAAAATGCCCGCTATACCCGCCACAGGCAGAAAAATTGCAAACCCCGCCGCTCCGCACATTGCAGCTCCTATAAAAAGGCGAATGCGGGAAAACCTGCGGTTCAGAAGCTTTACCGTAAAGAAAAGCAGGATGCCTCCCGTAATAAAGTTTTCCAGAAAAAGATATTCTCCGTAAATAACCACTTGTCTACCTCGCATTACCATAATACAACACGGCCTTGGCGAAATATGTCGAAGTCAGGCGCCCAAATAAAAAAACCTTCCCGGAAAATTCGGGCAAAAAAAACGCTCGGCGGTAGAAATTTCCGGTTCCACTGCCAAGCGGATGATTTTTGTTGTGTCACTGTATGTTTGTCGGCAGGAAAAATTTCATCGCCGTGCCGCTGTCCTGCACCAGAACTTCTTTCGGCATTCCGAGCGTTCGGCACGCAATGTACAAGTCACCTGCAGCCCCCGTGAAGTTAAAAATCTGTATCATATACAAATACCACCAGTACTGCGGTGCGTTTGTCGAAAGTTCCGAAAGCATGATTGCAATCACAATTCCCCAAATGACAAGCGGGGCAAGCGCGATTGTCACATAGGCGGTTTTACCGAAAAAACAGCTGCTTCCGGCATAAAACATGCCTTTTTTGAGGTCTTTTCCGTAAAAAGGTGCAATTCCGCTGAACATTTTAATAAAGAATCCATGAACACCCTCGTGCACAAAAAGGTAAACGACCATGCCCATTATCATTCCCCCGGCGGCAAAGGCAATCCGAAAGGCTTCCATCTGAAAGGCTTCGGAAACGGGATGTCCGGAAAAGAGGATTCCCCACAAAACCATGCCAAGCGTAAGCAGAACCACAAAGATTGCCATCACTTTCATCGCTTTTCCGGCGAGGTCGACCGTTTCGTACAGTTCATACCCTCGCGGCAGTCTTTCATGTGCAAAATTTTTCATTACCTAAGTGCCTCCAATACGGCTTCCTGCATTTGGCCGGAAGCGATCACGCCCTTGTGAAGTACCGGCTTTTTGTCCAAATTGCAAAGCCCGTACGGAATTGCAACGCCCGTCTTCTCCGCAAGTGCCTTGACATATTCAAATCCGTCCTTGCATGGGCCGATTCCGCAGGCCTTTGCAACGCTTTCCGCAAATTTATATGCGCTCGCCGTCGATGCGATTACCGTAGGTGTCTTGTCACCCGTTTCTTTCACATAGTCCTCATAAACCTTGTATGCAACCGCCGTATGCGTGTCCATGAGGTAGCCGTTTTCAGACCACATCTTCGCAATCGCGGCAACCGCGTCTTCCTCCGTGCAGAATCCGCCGTAGAAATCACCGAGTGCCGCTTTAACGCTTTCGGAAACTTCGTAGCGTTTGCTGCTTTCCAAGGATTTCATCCATTCCGCAATAAGATTTCCGTCTCTGCCACTCAAAAGATACAGCAGTCTTTCGAGGTTACTGGAAATCAGAATGTCCATTGATGGTGAGTTCGTGCAGTAAAAACTTCTGACTTCGCTGCGGATATCGTAAACCCCGCTTCTGATGAAATCCGTCAAAACCTTGTTGTCGTTTGACGCACATATGAATTTGTTTACCGGAATTCCCATCAGTTTTGCATAATATGCTGCCAGAATGTTTCCGAAATTTCCGGTCGGAACTGTTACGTTCATCGGTTCGCCGGCCTTGAGTGTTCCGTCCGCCACAAGTTTCAAATAGCTGTATACATAATATGCCACCTGCGGCACAAGTCTTCCGACATTGATGGAGTTTGCTGAGGAAAGCTTGATTCCCATTTCGGCAAGTCTGCCGGCAAATGCGTCATCCGCAAAAATTTTCTTAACCCCGGTCTGTGCGTCGTCAAAGTTTCCGCGAATCGCAAAAACATGGGTGTTCGCACCGGTCTGGGTTATCATCTGTCTTTCCTGCACCCGGCTTACACCTTCAGACGGGTAAAACACGATAATCTCGGTTCCCGGTACATCCGCAAAGCCTTCGAGTGCGGCCTTTCCCGTATCTCCGGATGTTGCCGTCAAAATGCAGATTTTGGATTTTTCGCCTTCTTTGCGGCAGGCGGTCGTCATCAGATACGGCAAGATTGACAGCGCCATATCCTTGAATGCCGCAGTCTTGCCGTGGTAAAGTTCCAGGAACCGCGCTCCTCCCGCCTGCTTCAGTTCGACGATGTCGGGTACCGTGAATTTTGAATCGTACGCACCCTCGATGCAGCTGTGCATTTCTTCCTGCGTAAAGTCATCAAAAAACGCTCCGATTACCTGAAAGGCAACATCTTTGTATCCAATTTTTCCGGCGGCCATCCGCGCTGCCGCCTCCGCAATGTCAAACGGCAGCGCAGGGACTTGAACCGGCACATAAAGTCCCTTATCCGCGGCAATGCCGCGGATGATGGCCTGCGCTCCGGTCATTCTGTCTAAACTGCCGCGAGTACTCTCATATAACATTCTGTTTCCTCCTATTTAAAAAAGCCGACTTTGCCTGCCCCATACCGGGCAGGGGCAAAATCGGCTGTCTGATTTGATTTTTTAAAGCGTGGCGAATGAATTACTTCAGCTTTGCAACCATTTCACCGGCCTTCACCTGCTGTCCCTCGGAAACATAGATTCTTTCAACAACTCCGCCTTCTCTTGCGATGATGTTTGTTTCCATCTTCATGGCCTCGATTACAGCAATCGGCTGGTTGGCAGCGACCGTTTCGCCTTCCTTAACGAGCACCTTGATGATGTTGCCCGGGATATTAGCGCCGACTTCCATCGGATTGTCTTCATTTGCATAAAGAACCGAGTTGGAAGAGTTTACGGTTACTGTTTTGTCTTTAATCTTTATGATACGGCGGTTTCCGTTAACTTCGAAAATTGCTTCGCGGAAGCCGTCATTGTCAACCGGACGAACCTCCTGAAGTTTAACCATGAGATTTACGCCGTCTTTAACCTTAACTTCGCAGGTTTCCCCTTCTTCGAGTGAGTGGAAGAAGATATCCGAACCCATGTAACGGAAGGATCCTTCCTTGCGGATGGACTTGATGTAATCCTCGAATACCTTCGGATACAGAGCATAGGAAATGACTTCTCTGTCGGTTCCTTCGAGTTCCAGCTCATCCTGCAATTTCTTTCTGATTGCTTCGAAATCTTCCGGTTCCAGGAGTTCTCCCGGTCTGCAGGTAATCGGCTTTTTGTCCTTGAGAACAACTTTCTGAATGTCTTCCGGGAATCCGCCTTCCGGCTGTCCCATCATACCTTCGAAGTAGGAAACCGTGGAATCCGGGAAGTCGATGTTTGCACCCTTTTCCACGATGTTTTCCGGAGTCAGTCCGTTCTGAACCATAAAGATTGCAAGGTCGCCTACAACCTTTGATGACGGTGTAACCTTTACGATATCGCCGAGCATCATGTTTACAGCCTTGTACATATCCTTTACTTCTTTCAGCTTGTGGCCGAGACCGAAGGATTCAACCTGTGCCTGAAGGTTGGAGTACTGACCTCCCGGAATCTCATACTTGTAGATTTCAGCGGAAGCGGTCTGAAGCTCGGATTCGAATTCTTTGTATACCGGACGAACATCTCTCCAGTATTCACTGATTTTCTGAAGTCCGTCCGAATCAAGGCCTGTATCTCTGTCGGAATTCTGCAAGGACGCAACGATGGAGTTGAGTGCCGGCTGCGATGTAAGTCCGGACATGGAGTTAAATGCCGCATCCACGATGTCAACGCCTGCCTGTGCTGCCATAAGCACGGTAGCAACTCCGTTTCCGGAAGTGTCGTGCGTATGCAGATGAATCGGAATACCGATTTCCTGCTTGAGCGTTCCGATCAGCTTCGAAGCAGCGGTTGGCTTGAGAAGTCCCGACATATCCTTGATGCCGAGGATGTGAGCCCCGCGTTTTTCGAGTTCTTTTGCCATTCTTACATAGTAATCAAGCGTATATTTGGTTCTGGACGGATCCAGAATATCTCCGGTATAGCAGAGGCAAGGTTCCGCGATCATGCCCTGATTGAGAGTTTCGTCAAGTGCAACTTCCATGCCCTGAATCCAGTTGAGTGAGTCGAAAATACGGAATACGTCGATTCCGGATTTTGCAGACTGTTTTACAAACTCACGGATTACATTGTCCGGATAGTTCTTGTATCCAACGGCGTTTGCACCTCTGATAAGCATCTGCATGAGGATGTTCGGGCACCTTTCGCGAAGCACTTCGAGTCTTTCCCACGGATCTTCCTTGAGGAAACGGTACGCCGTATCAAAGGTAGCTCCGCCCCACATTTCGAGTGAGAAAAGCTTGCGTCCGTATACGGAAACCGCCGGAGCGATTTTTTCCATATCAACGGTTCTTACGCGGGTAGCCATGAGGGACTGCTGGGCATCACGCATAGTGGTATCTGTCACAAAAAGTCTCTGCTGTTTTCTTACCCACTGTGTAAAGTCCTTTGCGCCCATTTCGTCGAAAAGCTGTTTGGTTCCTCTGCCCTGAAGGTCCGCAATTTCTTCGCTCTTGAACTTCGGGAATACCGGTACGTTGTAGCTTCTCTTCCTGCCTTTTGTTTCGTTTACAAACTTATTGCCGAGGAATTCAATGACTCTCAGTTCGGTATCCTGTACCTTGCCGATGTCAAGCAGGTCCGGAGTGTTTGCGATAAATCCGGTATCACATTCACCTGCGGCAAAAGTCGGGTGATTCAGTACATTGAGCATGAAAGGAATATTCGTCTTTACGCCCTTGATGATGGTTTCACCGAGTGCACGGATAGCCTTTCTTCTCGTATCGTCAAAATCTCTTCCGAACGATGTTACCTTAAGAAGCAAGGAATCGTAGAACGGCGTGATCGTGGATCCCTGGAATCCGTTGCCGCCGTCAAGTCTGATTCCGAATCCGCCTGGTGAACGGTAGGATTCGATTGTTCCTGTATCCGGCATGAAGTCGTTTGCCGGATCTTCCGTAGTGATTCTGCACTGGATTGCGTGTCCGGTAACCTTGATATCGTCCTGACCCTTGATTCCGATTTCCCTGCTGTCGAGTCTGTGACCCTCTGCAATAAGAATCTGTGCCTGCACGATGTCGATTCCCGTAACCATTTCCGTTACGGTATGTTCAACCTGAATGCGAGGATTCATTTCGATGAAATAATGCTTGCCTGTCGTGTGGTCAAGCAGGAATTCAACCGTACCTGCGGAGCGATAACTTACTGCCTTTGCGATTTTAATCGCGTCTTCACAGATTGCGCTGCGCTGCTCATCGGTCAGGCAGAGCGCCGGCGTAAATTCGATAACCTTCTGGTGTCTTCTCTGGATGGAGCAGTCACGTTCATAAAGATGAACGATATTGCCTTCCTTGTCACCCAAAATCTGCACTTCGATGTGCTTTGGGTTCTCAAGGTATTTTTCAATGAAAATATCGTCAATGCCGAAAGCTTTCGCTGCTTCGGAACGCGCGGAACGGAACTGTGGAAGAAGTTCTTCTTCGCTTCTTACGATTCTCATTCCTCGTCCGCCGCCGCCGGCAGCTGCCTTGAGCATAACGGGATAACCGCATGAATTTGCGAATTCCAATGCTTCGGCTTCTGTTTCGATTGCTTTCTCAACGCCCGGAACTGTAGGAACTCCCACGGAGTGCGCTACGATTTTGGACTGAATTTTGTCCCCGAGGCTGTTCATCATTTCTGCCGTAGGCCCGATAAATTCGATTCCGGCATCGGCACAGGTCTTTGCAAATTCTTCATTTTCAGCCAGAAATCCGTATCCCGGATGAATTGCGTCTACACCCTTTGCCTTTGCAAGGGCAATGATTTCGTCGATGCTGAGATAAGCGCCGACCGGAGTTTTGCCCTTTCCGATTTGATAAGCTTCATCGGCTTTTGTTCTGAATAAAGAATTTTTGTCTTCTTCGGAATAAATCGCAACCGTTCGGATCCCAAGCTCTCTGCATGCTCTGAAAACTCGGATTGCAATCTCGCCTCTGTTGGCAACAAGCACTCTTTTGAATTTTTTGATTTCTCCCATTTCTTCCTCTCTCCTAAAAAAATTACTTGACCATGTGAATATCCATCTGCGGATATGGTATGTTTATGTCTGCTTCGTCAAAAGCAATCTTAACCTGCTCCTGCAGGTAATATTTTACACCCCAGTATTTCGGGGTTTCGCACCAGACTTTGAATTCAATTTCAATTGCACTGTCCCCATGTGCCGAAACTCCGAAAAACGGCTCCGGTGTTTTAAAAACATCCGGGCACGACTCTGCGACAGCCAAAAGCGTGTCTCTCACCTTTGAAAGGTCCGAATCATAGCCCACTGTGAACTTAAAGTCCACTCTTCTTGTTTCCTCTTTCGTGTGATTCACCAACACCGATGAGGTTATCGCACCGTTCGGAACCGCAATTATTTTGTTGTCATATGTTTTCAGGGTTGTAACCATAAGGTCGATTCCCTGAACGACTCCGGATGCTCCCGCAGTTTCAATAAAATCTCCCCGGATAAACGGCCGGTTGATCAAGATGATGATGCCGCTCGCTACATTTCCCAGGCTGTCCTTCATCGCAAGAGCGATTGCTGCACCTCCCGCTCCGAGCACCGTTACAAGCGGAGCTGTCGGTACGTGGAGGCAGGTAAGCACTACGATAAAAATCAGCACATACACCACATATTTCAACGTGTTCAGCAAGAATTTATATACCGACTCATCCAGCGAACTTTTGTCGAGGAGTTTCCGTGCAACCTTCAGTATGATTTTGGTGAGCAGTATTCCCACAATAAGCACAAGAAGTGCCAGCAGAATATCCTTTCCGTATTGCAGGAGTGCCTCCCATGTTTTTTCCGTAATTTTCATTGCGGTTTCACTCCTTTCCCTTGTTCGTGCAAAACTTATTCCGCGTAAACCCTGCCGCTTCTTCTTCTTTCAAGTTCGTGCAGGAGTTTCTTTCTCAGTCTGATATCGTCAGGCGTGATCTCAACAAGTTCATCGTCGTTTATGAATTCCAGGGCCTCTTCAAGGGTGAAGGTTCTCGCAGGACTGAGCTTAATCGCCTCATCCGAACCTGCCGCACGCATGTTGCTCACTTTCTTTGCCTTGCATGGGTTTACAACCATGTCGTCGTTTCTTGAATTCATACCCACAATCATGCCTTCGTAAACCTTGGTTCCCGGTTCCACAAACATCTGAACTCTCTCTCCGATGTTGAAAAGCGCATAAGGTGTGCAGACTCCCTCTTCCTGTGCAATCGCAACGCCGTTTACGCGCTGAGGAATTTCGCCCTTATACTCGTCGAAGGAGTCAAATCTTCTGACCATCGTTCCTTCGCCTCTCGTATCATTTATGAATTCGCTTCTGTAGCCGAGAAGGCCTCTTGTCGGCACAAGATATTCTATGCGCGAAAAACCGTTTTCGCCTGACATTTGCTTCATTAAGCCTTTTCTCATATTCAATTTATTAATAACCGTTCCGGCATATTCGTCCGGCACAGATATAACGACTTCTTCAATCGGTTCCAGTGGCTTGCCGTTTTCGTCGCGATGCAGAATCACCTCCGGTTTTGATACCGCAAGCTCATAGCCCTCACGTCTCATATTTTCGATCAGGATGGAAAGGTGCAGCTCACCTCTTCCCGATACCTTGAAGCAGTCCGTAGAATCCGTTTCCTCAACGACAAGTCCCACATTTACTTCCAGTTCCTTATTCAGTCTTTCTCTTATGTGTCTGGAAGTTACAAATTTGCCGACCTTGCCCGCAAACGGGGATTTGTTTACCATGAAGTTCATGGAAAGTGTCGGCTCTTCGATGTGTATCATTTCCATCGGCTGCGGGTCTTTCGGATCGCAGATTGTTTCGCCTATCGAAATGTCGGATATGCCGGATACCACAACGATATCTCCGCAATGGGCTTCCGGTACGGCCGTACGCTTCAGTCCTCTATATACGAACACCTGATTTACCTTGCGGGAAACGATGCTCCCGTCCGCCTTTGCAACCGCAACGGTCTGACCTTCCTTAATGGTTCCCTTGGTGACCCTGCCGATTCCCAGTCTTCCGATATAGTCGTCATAAGCAAGCGTCGAAACCTGGAACTGCAGCGGTTCTTCATCAAGATCCGGATAAGGACTGCAGTGTTCGATGATTGTGTCAAACAGCGGTGTAAGGTCCAGTCCGCCGTAACCCGCCGGGCTCTTCTTAATCTTGGCATCGCCTTCTCCAACCAGAACGCCGAGCGCATCCTTCGGATCCTTAACGGCAATCCCCTGACGCGCGATTCCGTACAAAATCGGGAAGTCGAGCTGGTCGTCGTTTGCCTCAAGATCCATGAAAAGTTCGTAAACCTCATCAACAACCTCGTCGATTCTGGCATCCTTCTTGTCCAGCTTGTTTATAAACAAAATAGGGTTGATTCCCTGTTCCAGCGACTTTTTCAAAACAAATCTCGTCTGCGGCATAGGGCCCTCACTGGAATCCACGAGAAGGATAACGGTGTCCACCGTTTTCATGATACGCTCAACCTCGGAACTGAAGTCCGCGTGCCCCGGAGTGTCCACGATATTAATCTTTACATCGTTATGCATAATTGAACAGTTCTTGGAGTAAATCGTGATTCCTCTTTCTCTTTCGATATCATCACTGTCCATAACGCAGTCGACCACCTCTTCGTTTGCTCTGAAAACGCCGCTCTGATTCAAGAAAGCGTCTACCAAAGTTGACTTTCCGGCATCGACATGGGCGATCACAGCTATATTTATAATCTTTTCTTTTTGACTCATTGCATATTCCTTCTTTCGTTGAAATTTTAACAATTTCGCGTAAATCTTAATAACAATTTATTCTATCATAACAAACCGGAGCTTTCAAGCCCCGGCGTTTAATATTTCGGTTTTTTGCAGCAGGGTTTACACCCTGTATTTTCTGATAATTGCTTCCGCAGCTCTGATTCCGTCCACGGCGGCGGAAGTAATTCCTCCGGCATATCCCGCACCCTCTCCGCACGGATAAAGTCCATCAAGAATCACCGTTTTCGCTTCGTTTTGCATTTGTCCCTGCATACTTTCGTCTCTTATGATTCTGACCGGCGACGAACTCCTTGTTTCCACCGCGGTAACAATGGCAGCATCGTCATCGAAGCCCTTGATTTTCTTTCCGAGATGCGGCATGGCCTCGCGGAATGCCTGTGCCGCAAATTCCGGCAGGGATCCTTCGACTTCGGGTGCTTTTGAATCTCTGAGCCTGCCCCAGGTTGACTTCGGAGCGTGATAATTCCCGCCTCCGTTTTGGAATGCAAGTCTTTCGTATTTTTCCTGGAATTCCACGCCTGCAAGCACATCTTCCGAGCCGAAATCCGTCACACGGACATCGCACAGCAAAGCACTGTTTGCGGCTCCGCTCGCTCTGTCCCGATAACTCATTCCGTTTGTCACAACACCGCCTTCCTGCGAAGATGCGACTATGACTTCTCCTCCGGGGCACATACAGAAGGTGTACACGCCTCTGCCGTTTTGGCATCTGTGATTTATCTTGTAATCTGCCGGCGCAAGTCCCAGCTCGCCTGCCGGCGCACCGTATTGGGCACGATCAATCAGTTCCTGCGGATGCTCAATTCTGACACCGATTGAAAACGGTTTCTGCTGCATGCAGATTCCCTTTGCGCTGAGCATTCGGAATGTGTCTCTGGCACTGTGGCCGAGTGCGAGCACAACCGGTCCACATTCCATGGTTTCCTCTCCGCAGTATTTCCCCTCATCGTCAATCTGCTTTATGAGGATGGAGGACAGTGCCGCCCCGCCGGGCATGGACCGAATGTTCATATCGTACATCTGCGAATTAAAACGCACTTCTCCGCCCCGCCGTATGATTTCTTCGCGAATGTTCTTCACGGCCTCCCTCAGTATATCCGTACCGACATGCGGTTTCTGCTTGTAAAGAATATCGTCCGGTCCCCCTGCTTTTGCAAGTTCTTCGAGGACCTTTGCGATTCTGAAGTCCTTCGTTCCGGTTGTCAGCTTGCCGTCACTGAAAGTTCCGGCTCCGCCTTCGCCGAATTGCACATTCGACTGAGGATTGAGCTGTCCCTCTTCCCAGAATCTTCTCACCGATGCAGTTCTGTCTTCGACTTTCTGTCCCCGCTCCAAAACAATCGGTCTGTATCCTGCCTGTGCAAGAATCAGAGCAGCAAACATTCCCGCAGGCCCAAATCCGACGATTACAGGTCTTTTCTCAAGTTTCGGAGCCGTATCATCGGGCTGCGGAAACCGGTATGTTGTGTCGGGCGTCATTTCGAGTTTTATCTTGCCGTCAGAAGCCAGTCTTGCCTTTTTTGACGGATTCTTTTTGGATACTGCAACAAAATCCACCGAATAAACCAGATAAATATTCTTTTTGTCTCTGGCATCAATGGACTCCTTTGCGATTTTCCAGTCTTTTATTATCAAATCGCTTCTGCCGAGTTTTTTGAGAACTTTCTGCGGCAGAAGATTCCGGCTTTCTCCGGGTCTGAGTTTAATTTGGTGTATTCTGTACATATGTTCCCCCCAAAGCGATTTCAGAAACAGTGCTTAAACTTCGGCAGCAATCGCCTTGCCTGCAAGGATTCCGGTCAGCCATGCGTGATGAAGGTTAAAGCCCCCGCACGGTCCCGCATAATCCGTCACTTCACCGCTGAAATACAGTCCCGGAACAATTTTGGATTCCATTGTCCCTGCTGTGATTTCCTCTGCGGCAACTCCCCCGCAGGTTATCTGCGCTTCCTTCCAGCCCTTGAGCCCGGTAACCGGAATTTTAAAATTTTTGATTGACCGCACGGTCTTCACAATTTCCTCTTCCGTAAGATCCGCAACCCGTTGTTCCGGCAAAATTCCCCCGCGCGATACGACCGCCTCCGCAAGCGGATATTTGATTAGGCTTTTGAGCGCGTCACACACGCTGAGGCCTTGCTTTGTCTGCATTGCTTTCATGTATGCCGTCAGCTCCTTTTCGTCGCAGAAAGGAGCAAAATCAGCCGCAATCACATAGCCGTCAAAAGACATGCTGCCATGCGGTTTCATGTGGTTGGAAAGGTTCATGACGCAGATTCCGGAAACGCTGTCGCTTCGGAACTGAATTTCTCCTTCCTCGCTGAAAAGCTGCTTTCCCTCAAACTTAAGACATACCTTTGCTTTGGCGCGCACGCCTTTCAGCGTCCGCAGCTCCTTCATCTCCGTGCATACCGCGGTAAGCCCCGGTGCCGGAGGCGTAATTCCATGTCCGAGTCTTCTTGCCATGACATAACCGTCTCCCGTCGTTCCCATGGACGGATAAGACTTACCGCCGGCTGCGATGAGCAGTTTCTTTGCATACACGGTGCGTTCCGCACCTTTTTCTTCAACCAAAAGAAGGAAGCCGCCCTCAGGACACGCTTCCACCTTCTTTACTTCACTGTCTAATCTAATTCGCACGCCTGCTGAAACGGTCTCTTCCGTAAGGAGAGAAGCAAGCTGCCCCGCATCTTCACTGCAAGGATAGAATCTTCCGCTCTCATCTTTGCGAAGCATGATTCCGTTCTCACTGAAAAAACCAAAAACAACATCCTTGTTCTCGCAAGCTTCGTTTGAAAGATTGCATCTTCCGTTTCCCGTTGCGGCAAGTTTCTTTGCCGCGCGTTCTTTCTTCTCAAGCACAAGAACAGAAGCTCCCGGCTTATATTTTTTTACCGTCAGTGCCGCTGCAAGTCCCGACGCACCTGCACCTATAATTGCAGCATCATAATTACTGATTTGCTTCATTTTCGGCTTCCTCGGTACCCGGCTTCGGTGCCATGGTTACATCCAATAATTCTTCCGGTGTTTCCTCGATGACCTTAACCTCTGCCTTCGCTTCCTTCGCAACCTTGATTGCTTCCTTTGCAGCCTCGTGCGCTTCTTCTGCCTTAGCCGCCGCTTCCTGCAGAATTTCTTCCTTGGTCTTAAGGAAATCCGGTTTCAAGATGATAATCATTGCGCCGATATGGAAAATATTGAATCCCTGCACAACGATGCACAGTCCCACCATCGTAAGTGTCGCAAGATTGAAAATATCCGCATCGAAGAAAACGTAAATTCCGGCAATCAGATTCAGCAGGCCGATTGCCAAATGGTCATAAAACATTCTGTCGCGCTTCTCCATGTTTTCCCATGCCGTTACGAAGTTTCTCACTCCGGTTGTGATTACCCAAAGTCCGAGAACCATCGGAACAACGGCATCCGCCGAAAGCTTATTCAAAAGAATCAAGCCGCCGAGCAGGAAGGTAGTCATTCCGTCGATGAGAATCCACGTCCTGTCGTCCTCATCTCCTCTGTAACTGTTGTAGGAAAGGCATTCCACGATACCTCCCAAAATAAATAAAATTCCGATAATAAACGCAACTGACATAAACGTAATCCCGCCGTTTGCGATTAAATATATTCCAGCACCCATGAAAAGGATACCTGTAAGCATTGTTAAAATTCTCAAAGTTTCATCCTCCTTGTATATCTACCATTATACTTTGAAAACGCTTTCAAGTCAAGAAAGGGGCTTTTTCTTCACAAAATATACAAAAATATGTTATACTGGAATCGAAAGGAGGCACGCGATGGACAGAGTCATTCTGCATTGTGACATGAACAGTTTCTTCGCTTCGATTGAGCTTCTCGAGCACCCGGAGCTACGCTCAAAACCCGTTGCGGTATGCGGAGACCCGGACAGCCGCCACGGCATCATACTCGCAAAAAACGAAGCTGCAAAGAAGTATGGAATTAAAACTGCAGAAACCATCTGGCAGGCACGGAAAAAATGTCCGGGTCTTGTTTTGCTGCCCCCACACATGAATAAGTATAAGCATTACTCTCAGGAGCTTAACAAAATCTATCAGCGCTACACGGATCTAGTTGAACCGTTCAGCATCGATGAATCATGGATGGATGTAACCGCAAGCCTTAATCTTTTCGGAAGCGGCAGACAGATTGCGGATGAAATCCGGCAAACGGTAAAGAAAGAACTCGGTCTGACGCTTTCCGCCGGAGTTTCTTTCAATAAGATCTTCGCCAAAATGGGCTCGGAATACAAAAAACCGGATGCCACCACGGAAATCACGCGCGAGAATTACAAAGAGCTTCTTTGGCCGCTCGATGCGGGAGAAATGTTTTTTGTCGGAAAAGCTTCCGCCCAAAAGCTCAGAAACATCGGAATCAAGACCATCGGCGACATCGCCGCAAGCAGCCCCGATGCCCTTTCGGCTCTCCTCGGAAAGGTCGGCAGGTCTCTGTGGGAGCACGCCAACGGGATTGACGATTCTCCGGTCATGCATTTTGCCCACCGTGAAAAAATCAAGTCTGTCGGAAACGGAAGCACATTCAGACGCAATCTCACAAGCGAAGAAGATATTCGGATTGCCGTCACCGCCCTTTCCGATACCGTGAGCAGCCGCCTCCGCAAGTATGCGATGAAGGCGAGCGGGATAAAAGTCGATATAAAGGACCCGGATCTGCAGGTAACTTCGCGTCAAAAGCAACTCTTTGCACCTACAAATCTCAGCTCCGATTTTGTCAAAGCTTCCATGGAAATCATACACTCCATGTGGCGGGAGGGAATGCCTGTGCGTCTGATTACCATCACCGGCATCTATCTGGTTGACGAGACGGAAGACACCCAGCTTAGTTTATTCGGCGGCAGTGAACAGACCCGCAAAAAAAGCGAGACCTTGGATCATGCCATGGATCTGGTCAGAGAAAAGTACGGTTCCTCTTCCATCGGGTTCGCTGCAGTGCTTGGCAACGACCTCGGCGTGGGCGTCGGCACCTCACCGCACGAAAAGAAGCCGCAAAAAAAATAACGGCAGAGTCAATCTGCCGTTTCGTTTTCTGTTTCTTCTTGATTTATTTCCTGACCGCTCAATATTCGGACCGCCTGCACTCTGTTTGAAGCACTTTTCACGCGTTCTTCACAATTACCCAAGCGGTTAAACCGGCCTAAACTTTTGGGTAAATCTCAAGAAAAAGCGGTCCACCCATAAGGGCGAGCCGCTTTCAGTTACGTATTTACCGTTTCTTGCTAGTTATAGCAGTTACAGAAGATAATTACCAGTAACAAGAAGAAGAATAATAAGCTGGTATCTACGCAGCCGTCTCCAACAAGACCACAATTATTTGACATAAGTTTCACCTGCATCTTTCATAATATTTTGAACTTCATTCATATTCAGTTGTAGTATACAATATGAGTCAGATGCAAAAAGTGTTCTCTAAAGTTTAAAGATTTATTTCTTTCGGTCTTGCGATATCTCCTCCGGACAGCACATCGTCATACATTGCTCTTGCACCTCCGATGAATTTCGGTCTGGTTCTAGCGCATACAATCGGTGCTTCACCGATTTTTTTAATGCTGAGTCTGACAGGAACCGCAACTTTTTTGAGCTGCATTCCGATCAAAGTGTTTCCGATATCGATTCCCGCGTCCGCTTTGATTTCTTCCACCGCAACCGGTTCTTCAGCTCTGTGATACATTGTGGTGGCAAAAGACCCTCCTGCATGCGGATGCGGAACCACATTGACGATTTCCGTTCCCGGAAGCAATGCTTCCTTTTCGACGATAACCGCGCGGTTCAGGTGTTCACAGCACTGTGCCGCAAGGAAGATTCCCTTTGGCTTAAGTACGGACATAATTCCTTCATAAACGGCTTCCGCCGCATTTATGTCGGAACCCTTTCCTATCCTTTGTCCCATAACCTCGCTTGAACTGCAGCCTACGACGAAAATGTCGCCTTTTTTCAGTCTTGCAGCATTGATAAGTTCCTCGGCTGCCTGTCCTGCCTGCTCTTTTATTTCTTCATAAGTGATACTCATTTTATCGCCTCCCATGCGAATCAGAATTAAATTTCCCAACTGTTAAGATAATGAACCTGCTCCGGTGTGAGTGTGTCGATTTCAATGTCCCACGCTTCGAGCCTTCTTCTCGCAACCACATCATCGATTTCATCGGAAACATCGATTACATCGTTTTTAAGCGTTTTGTGATGATCTCGGATGTACATAGCCGACAAAGCCTGCACTGCGAAGCTCATATCCATAATTTCCGCAGGATGTCCGTCCGCTGCGGCGATGTTTGCAAGTCTTCCTTCCGCGATGACATTTACCCACCTGCCGTTTGCAAGCTGATATCCCATGATGTTTTCGCGCATTTCTTTCTTTGCGATGCAAGCCTTCTCAAGACCTGCCATATCGATTTCAACATTGAAGTGGCCGGCATTCGCAAGAATCGCTCCGTCCTTCATATTGAGCATATGATCCACCGTGATTGTCCATGCACAGCCCGTTGCTGTTACGAAAATGTCACCAAGCGGTGCTGCCTGCTCCATCTTCATTACGGAGAATCCGTCCATGCGGGCTTCTATCGCCTTTACCGGGTCGATTTCGGTTACGATTACCTGTGCGCCGAGTGCTGCAGCTCTCATTGCGATTCCTCTTGAACACCATCCATAGCCAATCACAACAACCGTCTTTGAAGCAATGATTAAGTTCGTGTTTCTCATAATGCTGTCCCATGTGGACTGCCCGGTTCCGTAGCGGTTGTCAAACAGGTGCTTACAGTCCGCGTCGTTTACGGCAACCATCGGGAATTTCAGCACGCCTTCCTTTGCCATAGCCTTCAGACGGATGATGCCACTGGTCGTCTCCTCGCAGCCGCCCCAGACTTCTTCCGCCAGATCCGGGCGTTTTCCGTGAACACAGCTTACAAGATCCGCACCGTCGTCGATGATGATGTTCGGCTTGTGCTCCAGGCACATTTCGATATGTCTCTCGTATTCTTCCGGTGTTGCTGCGTGATATGCGTAAACCTTGATTCCACTGTCTGCAAGTGCCGCAGCAATTTCATCCTTGGTGCTGAGCGGATTGGAGCCTGTTACTGACATCTGCGCTCCGCCTGCCGCAAGAACTTTGCATAAGTATGCGGTCTTTGCTTCAAGATGCACCGAAAGTGAAATCTTGATGCCTTCAAACGGCTTTGTCTTGATGAATTCGTCTTCCATACCCCTTAAAATCGGCATATGATTTCTGACCCATTCAATTTTCTGATGTCCGGCAGGAGCCAGCGACAAATCTCTGATTTCGTAATCTTTCATTTTTTCCTCCGTATTGTTCTGTGATTTATTCAACCGTAACCGACTTCGCCAGATTCTTCGGCTTATCGATATTGCATCCTCTTTCTTTCGCCACGTAATATGAGAAAAGCTGCAACGGCACAACGCTCAGGAGCGGTGTGATTTCATCCCGGCAATCCGGAATGTAAATAACTTCATTGCTCTGTGCTTCGATTTCCCTGTGACCCTCCTTTGCGATGGAAAGCACGTGTGCGCCTCTGGCTTTAATCTCCTGAATATTCGAAAGCATTTTTTCGTAGAGATAATCCTGCGTATCCAGACACAAAACCAAAGTTCCCGGTTCGATAAGCGCAATGGTTCCGTGCTTCAGTTCCCCTGCCGCAATGGCAAAGGAGTTTATATAAGAGATTTCCTTTAATTTCAGCGAGCCTTCATATGCAACAGCGGAGTCCAGTCCTCTTCCGATGAAGAAAACCTGATCGCGGTTGTAGAGAATCTTTGCAAGGGCTTCGATTTCTCTCACATCCCTGAGATATTCCGCAAGTTTGCCCGGAACCTCTTTCAAGTCATCCATGAATTCACGATAGAATTCTTCCGTTATTGTTCCTCTTGTAAGCCCCATGTAAAGGCCGAGGATATACATACATGTGAGCTGCGTGGTATATGCTTTTGTTGAGGCAACCGCAATTTCCGGGCCTGCCCAAGTATAGAAAACATCGTCAGATTCTCTTGCTACGGAGCTTCCCACTACGTTTACGACGCTGAGAATTCTTGCCCCCTTGGATTTTGCCTCCCTCAGTGCCGCTAATGTGTCAAGGGTCTCGCCCGACTGACTGATTGCGATAAACAAAGTTTTCTCATCTACAAGCGGCTCTCTGTATCGGAATTCCGACGCCACATCAACCTCAACCGGAATCTTCGCAAATTTCTCGATTACTTTCTTGCCGACAAGTCCCGCGTGGTAAGCGGTTCCACATGCAACGATGTAGATTCTCGAAAACCCATCAAGTTCTTCTTTCGTAAGCGAAATACCGTCCAGCTTAATCAGGCCGTTTTCATCCAGCCTGCGGTTAAGTGTTTCGCTGATTGCTTTCGGCTGTTCATGGATTTCCTTCAGCATGAAATGGCTGTAGCCTTCTTTTTCCGCAGCGTCCGCATCCCATGTAACGTGGAAGACATCTCTTTGCACCGGATTTCGCTCTTCATCGTATATTTTGATTTCATCTGCGGTCACAACGACCATCTCGCCGTTTTCAATCAGATAAATTTCTTTGCAATGTTTCATCAGTGCCGGAATATCGGAGGCAATGAAATTCTCACCCTTGCCGATTCCTGCAATCAGCGGCGCATCTTTACGGACTGCAACGATTTTGTTCGGGTCTTTGCTCGACACGACAACAAGCGCATATGCCCCTCTCATTTCAAGAGTTGCTGCATACACAGCATCCTCAAGCGTCGAATAATTTTTCATGTGTGCCGCAATCAAATGTGCGATGACTTCACTATCGGTTTCCGATTTGAATTTTACATTGTATTCCGCGATAAGCCTTTGCTTAATTTCCACGAAATTTTCAATTATTCCGTTGTGGACAATGGCTACCGTGCCGTCTTCGCTTGCATGCGGATGTGCATTCACATCCGACGGTGCACCGTGCGTGGCCCATCTCGTATGACCAATTCCGGTGTGGCTGTCAAAGCAGATGCCTCTTGCCATTTCTTGCTTCAAAAGCTCTTCAAGATTTGCGATTTCCCCGACTTTCTTGCGTATGTCAATGCTGCCGTTTCTCACAAGCGCAATTCCCGCAGAGTCATATCCTCTGTATTCCAGCCTTTTGAGACCGTCCATAATGATGGTTCTCGCATCGTTTTTTCCTACATATCCTACAATACCGCACATATTCTCTATCTCCTAAATTTCTTTTCAATTAAGGCTGCAAGATCTTCGGCAAGGTTTGCGATTAAGTCCGTGTCGTCACCTTCCAGCATTACACGCACAAGTGGTTCCGTTCCCGAAGGCCGGATCAAAACTCTGCCGTTCCCCTCCATTTTGGCTTCAATTGCCGCAATCGCCATTGCAACCTCTTCATCCTTCATGTATGTTTTCTTGTAATCGTTGTTTATCTTTGCGTTGACCAAAACCTGAGGATAAATCTGTATTTCATCCGCAAGTTCTGATATTTTCCTGCCCGAAGCAAGAACTGCTTTTACGAGCTGCAGCGAAGACAAAATGCCGTCCCCCGTCGTCGTGTGTTCGAGGAAAATAATATGCCCCGACTGTTCCCCGCCTATGACACAGCCGGTCTTAAGCATCTGTTCCAGTACATACCGGTCTCCGACTCCGGTAACATCCACGCTGATTCCTTCTGCCTCCATCGCCTTGTGAAAGCCGATGTTGCTCATAACCGTAACCGTTACCTTGTCATCCTTTAATCTGCCTTCTGCTTTCAGCATTTTCGCGCAGATTGCGATGGTCTTATCGCCATCGAGCACCCTGCCGCGCTCATCAACAACGATGAGTCTGTCTGCATCTCCGTCAAAAGCAAGACCGATATCCGCATGGTGCGCAAGCACCGCCGCCTGCAGTTTTTCCGGATGTGTCGATCCGCATGCATCGTTTATGTTCGTTCCGTCCGGCCGGTCACCGATTGCCACCACTTCCGCACCGAGTGCTTCGTATACCTTCGGCGCCACCTGATAGGAGGCTCCGTTTGCACAGTCAAGCACCACCTTCCTGCCATCAAGCCTGAAATCAGCGGTTTCAATCAGATGCTTCGCATAGAGTTCAATCGAGTTTCCCTCCGCTTCGAGGCATTTGCCGATTTCCTCGCCCGTGATGTGGCTGTTCACATCCACGCTGCTTATGATTAAATCTTCAATCTTTTCCTCAAGCAAATCATCGAGTTTGAAGCCGTCACCGTTAAAAAATTTAATTCCGTTGTACTCGAAAGTGTTGTGGGAGGCGCTGATTACGATTCCTGCATCTGCGCCGTAATGCCTTGCCAAATACGCAACAGCCGGTGTCGGAATGACCCCGGCTTTGATAACATTGCCGCCGACCGCCAGAATTCCCGCAGTCAGTGCGTTTTCAAGCATATCCCCGGACACCCTCGTGTCCTTTCCGATTACGATTACAGGTCTTGCTGCGTTCTTTTTGAGAACGAAAGTACCTGCCTTTCCTAAATTAAATGCCAGTTCCGGCGTCAATTCTTTATTTGCGATCCCTCTTACGCCATCCGTTCCGAAGAGTCTGCCCATTTACGTCCTCCTATGATACAGGTGTTTTTATTGTTCTGCATTAATAGTTATATTTATCTCGCCCGGTGTATATTCCATGTCTGCGTACGCTTTGCTGCAGGTACATGTGAGACTCACCTTGTGACTTCCCGCTTCAAGTCCTTCGACATCCGCCGCCAGAACAAAATCTTCCGCACCGATTGCTTTCATTGCGTCGGATTTGGCGGTCACCGTTACTTTAATTTTGACATCTTCCACGGTTGCCGGCATATTTTCGCTTACGCCTCGTATTTCGACATCATTTTCACTGAATGTAAAAGTCTTCGTCTCCATGCCTTTCACACTTGCCTTAAGATAAAGGTTTTCAGACTCCGTTGCCGCATTCACACCCGAAGGCAGAATCGGAACGAGTTTAATCTTCGTGTCCTCGTACACATTCCTGAGGTCAACCGTCTGGCAGGTAATGTTTTCAATGCTGGAAAGCACATTGTCGCTGCCCTTGATCGTTATGGTCTTCGGAACCGAAACACTTCTCTGAAAACCTGCGGATTCAAGACCCTCAACCGGAACCGTAAGATCCACTGTCTTTTTCTTAAACAAGAGTGCCGTTATCGAAACATTGTCCTTGCTCGGCTTCACATCTTCAATGGTATTTCCGTCCGAATCAACCGCGGTAAGCGGAACTGTAAACGACTTCATTTCCGTTCCGACTTTCGATGCGTCCAAAACGGCATCAAGGGAAACGATGCGATCCACTAAGGTTTTCGCACCTTTCACCGAAACAACATCATCGCTTAACTGGAGTATGTTCGGCTCTGTGTCGTCACCTTCAATATTTGCAATGACCGGGGTAACCGGTTTTTCCGCCGTTACAAGGTCGTCAATCGACACTGTTATTTTCGGTATGCTTACATTTTCTATTGAAACATCATCAGGTGCTGATATATAGAGCTTAATTTTGTGTGCCCCCTTCTTGAGTCCCTCGACATCAGCCGTTACGCTGAATTCGGAATCTTTTATCTTTCCAAGGAAAGCACGCTGACACGAATAAGTAATGTTCACCTTATCGTAGTCTGTCGACAAAAGCACCAGATTGTTCGCCTCAAGAACATCCTCATTCAGTATTTTAATCGGTACGCCCTTTACGGTTTCCGTGGAGGATTGGTTGACATCCACCAAAACATAGGCCCACAAAACAATGGCAACAATCAGGGCGAGCACTAAATTTACTTTGTTACTTTTTAACATTTTTACCCCCTTTAAGTGCCTTGCTGATTCTGTCGGAAAGCTTCTGCTCCGTTTCCCCTTCAAAATACAGGTTGAGCAGTTTCTTTTCGATGGTCTTGCCGTCAAGGAATCTTGTGAGTTTTCCGTTCTGGGCAATCGAAATGATGCCGGTCTCCTCGGACACGATTATAACAAGCGCGTCCGAATTTTCGGTAATGCCGATACCCGCCCTGTGTCTGGTTCCAAGCTCCTTGTTCAGTTCTTTGTTCTGAGTAAGCGGCAGAACGCACCCCGCCGCGTACAATTTATCGCCTCTTACAATCACAGCCCCATCGTGAAGCGGAGTTCCCTCATAGAAAATCGTGCCTATCATCTGTGCCGTAATCTGTGAGTCGATTACCGTACCCGTTTCCACGATATCATTGAGCGAAATTTCTCTTTCTATGACAATAAGCGCACCTGTCCTGCTTGCGGACATCGAATCGACGGCCTCCACAAACTGACCCACAATGCGCTTGGCTTCTTCCTTATCAACTTCGCCGAATATATTGGTGATTCGGCTTCTTCCCAGATACTCCAACGCTCTCCTGAGTTCAGGCTGGAATATAACCACAATTGCCACAAGCCCTGCACTGATGAGGCCTGACAAAAGCCAATGCAAAGTATACAAATGCATCCACTTCGAAAGCACGGTGGCAACCACGAGAAGCAAAAGTCCCTTCGCGAGCTGCTCGGCTCTGGTTTCCCTGATAAATCCCAATAATTTGTATACTAAAAATGTAATAATCGCTATGTCCAAAACATCCGTAATTCCAACACTGGAAACTATGTTTTTGAAAACGTTTTCCACTATATCCATAAAAAAATCCTTTCACACTTGCTTCTTCTATTCTACTTGAAAAATGTATCATTTTCAAGAGCGATGTGTGATTTTCTTTTGTCATTTCGCATCCCCGCCGCATATAAATAATGGAATGAAACAATATAAACGGAGGTGTTTCTATGGCATCAGTTTTTCTCAGCCCCTCGACGCAGGAATACAATCAGTTTGTTACGGGCGGAAGCGAGGAATATTACACGAATCTTATTACAGACGCAATGGTTCCTTACCTCAGAGCCGCCGGCATTGATTTTACTCGAAATAATCCCGGTGGTACGGTCATTGATTCCATAAATGCGTCAAATGCGGGGGATTATGATTTTCATCTGGCGATTCACACCAACGCCGCTCCCGAAAACCTTTCGGGCAGGATTCAAGGCCCTAATGTCTACTATTATCGTGACAGCGCACAGGGCAGAGCCGCAGCCGAAATTTTTGCAAACAATCTTAAGTTGATTTATCCGTATCCCGAACTCGTAAAAATCGTTCCGACCACAACTCTCGTCGAACTTCGCCGCACGAAAGCCCCTGCGGTTCTCGTGGAGGTCGCCTACCATGACAATGTGGACGATGCGAACTGGATTACTTCGAACATCGAGCCGATTGCCGAAAATCTTTCACTTTCTCTGGCGGATGTCCTCGGTGTTCCATTCGTAGAGATTTGACATCGACGCGGAAAGATGTAATAATTGTTCTTGAACATAATGCTATACTACGAAAATTAAACGGAGATTAACATGGATAAAAATACAGATAAACTGGCCGCATTGTTTGCCGAAGTCTTTTCCGAAGATTCCCTTGTAAAAGTCATCTTTTCCGGAAAGCGCAGAAAGTCACTGGAATACGGCAAAGTTACCCTGCGTCCGATGCAAATCGGCGGCAGATTAAAATACCAGGCGGAATATACTTACCCTAAGAAAGTAACACATTCCAATCTCGATGCAGCCGATGCACGCAGCCTTGCGCTGCACCTGATCTGTGAGGAATTCAAGCAGGCGAATATTTTTGCCCGGGACAGTGAAATTCAGGTTCTCGCCGCAAAACCGGAAACACCGCGGATTACCCGCAAGGCCTTGACAGTGCCGGCTGCGGCGGCTTCGGCCGCCGTCGCGGCTGTGCCCGCAGCCACCTTGGCCCACAACCGCACAAAAAATTATGTACTGCCTGCGGGCGTTCCCTGTGATTTTCTGATCCGTCTTGGGATTATGGGCGAAGACGGAACCGTATTCCCGCGCAGCTACAACAAATTCCGTCAGATTAACCGTTACCTTGAAATCGTGGAGGATGTCTTCCCATACCTGCCTAAGGACAAGACCTTGAAAATCATCGATTTCGGCTGCGGCAAAGCATATCTGACCTTCGCGCTTTATCACTATTTAAAAGTCATGAAGCAGCGAAATGTGGAAATCATCGGGCTGGATCTGAAGGAAGATGTCATTGACTTCTGCAGCGGTGTCGCCTCCGACCTCGGCTGCGATGGATTGAAATTTTTGAAAGGTGACATCGCAGACTATACAGACGACCATGCGGACATGGTCGTAACGCTGCACGCCTGCGACACCGCAACCGATTACGCACTGATTAACGCGGTTGCGTGGAACACCAAGGTCATCCTCAGCGTTCCGTGCTGCCAGCATGAATTGTTTAAGCAAATAAAAAACGACCTCCATAAGCCGATTCTCAAACACGGCATTTTGAAGGATCGTTTCACCGAATATCTGACCGATGGGCTTCGCGGTTTGAAACTCGAGTCCTGCGGCTACGATGTTGCGATGATTGAGTTCACATCGCTTGAGCACACTGCCCGCAACATCATGATTAAGGCGGTAAAAACGAATGCTGCCGGGGCCTACGCAAAGAAAAAGCGTGAAGCCGCCGAGCAGCAATACCGGGCATTATGTGATTTTTATCAGGTCGCACCGACCATCGGCAGACTCGGCGGATGATGATTCGTCCGCCGGTTTCTGTCTCAGGCGCACAAGCTTGTGCACCAGGCGGTTCAGGTCGTTCACCCTGCGGATTACCACATAAGTATTCTCTTCCCTGTGCATGAGCCACCTCCCCACCGCGGAAAAAGTCCACGCTGCTGATCGTATAGTGGTATTCGATTCCGAACATATCCGATACCTTCGCCGAAAGCCGGTTCTTGATGTTGTTCATATGCGCTTCGAGCATCCGAGGATTGCTGCGGAAGCTTTCCGCAAACTCGGCTGCCTCCTGCTTGATTTCGCCAAAGAATTCGTTCAGTTCCTTGAACATTAAGATGAGCTGCGTTGAAATCTTCGACGGTCTTTGCATTTTCTCACCCTGCACGACGGTATAAATTTTTTCAGGTTCAATCATGCCGTAATCGTACAGATAGTATGTCAGCGCACCCACAACCTCGTAACGCTTCGAAAGTTCCGTCATGTCGTCCTGATAAACGCATCTGCCGCCGTCAGCAAGGCATTTTTCTCCGTCATCTTTTTCTTATCTATAGAAGATTTGTCTTTTCTTATCTCCCCCTGCGGCCTGCTCCGCCTCCGCGGCTTCTGCCTCCGCCGCCGTGTCCGCTTCCGAAGGAGGAGCGGCTTGTGCCACCGAATGATGAATGGCTGCTGCCGGATGAAGAGCGTCTTGCTGCAGACGGTCTGCTTCCTGACATTGGATTCCTACGGCGTCCGGTGCTTGGCGGGATGAAAACAGTTCCTCCACCGCCCGGTCTGCGATGCCCCGGGTATCCTCCGGTTCTTGAACCGGAACCCCGGCTGAGCGAGCTGATAACTGCTAAAATTACGACGATAACGATAATGGCAACCAAAACTTTCACAAGAAAGACGATGATTCTTCCGTAATGAAATGAAAATTCAGGATCCACATTGTCATAGCCGTAGCTGTCGCTCGAAGCGGAGCCGCCGTAATATTCGTATACCGTATCGTACAATACGTCGAAAGTTTTTAAAACTCCCGCACTGTAGTCTTCCGCTGCGAAATCTTCCTCTAAATTGTAGTAAAGAATGTCGTCAATGTCACCGCTTGTGAGGACATTTTCGAGTCCCTTGCCCTGCATGCACCAGTAGTTCTCCTCACCGATTGCAAGCAAGAGCAGAATCCCGTTATTCTTGTTTTTATCACCGATTTCCCAGTCGTTGAAAAGCTTATAAGCATAATCCTCGATATTCATTCCGTCGAGGAAATCCGTCGTAACGACAACAATCTGTGCGCCGCAAAAATTCTCAAGGGTGCCGTTTTTTTCAATTATGTAGTCCTCTGTCTCCTTGTCGAGCACATTTGCAAAGTCCGCCGCATAAAACGGGTTTGGTGCATCCGGAATGCCTGCAAACGCGCTTCCGCAGCCAAAGATTAATATCAAAACCGCAGTCAGCAAAACTGCCGTCAGCCTTTTTTTCATCTGTTTCTGCCTTTCTGTTTGTATTTTGCGTTTATCGCGTGATTGCTGCCGTCTTTGCAGGAGTCAGTCCCGCAATTATGTTTGCCGGGAAATGCATCAGTATCTCATTATAGTCCGCAGCATATTTGTAATACGGATCATGACTGATCGTGTCATTGCGTGAATTGAAGTCTGCATAAAGCCTCTGACGGTATTTCTCATCATTAGCGGAAAGTATCTTTTCGTCCAGCGCCTGATAAAGCGCTGCCATTGCCGCATCCATACCGGAATTTGCCGCAAACAGAGCGCGTATATCGCCCTCCGCCTGTGTAAAATCATTGAGCGATGAGGCTGCCGATTCCAATACGCTGTCACCCTTCGGAAGATATTTTTTCGCAACGGTCTGCATGTTAGTAAGAGAAGTTGCGCGCTCCGCCATGTCGTTTGCCACACAGATGCCGTCGCCATCCTCACCAAGGAAAAAGACATTTTCCGCCTTCTGATACTGTCCCGCAAGGCCTTTGTAGCCGCCGAGGAGAAACCCGCCGGCGATTAAAACAACCATCAAAACTATGCAGACAATCTTATTTTCCAATATTTTCATGCGTCTTATCCTCTGAATTCAAGCATCTTGTCTTTCAGCTGGTTTTCGATGTTCAGAAGTTCTACTTCCGCAGCTTTGCGCTTCTGTCTTCCCTCGTTTTGAATTCTTACAACTTCATCCAAAGTATCGATGAGCATCTGGTTTGTGTGCTTGAGCGTCTCGATATCAACGATTCCGCGTTCGGACTCCTCAGCAATGCCAATGGTTGTATCCTTAAGAAGATCTGCATTCTTTTTGAGCAGTTCATTTGTTGTATCAGATACAGCCTGCTGTGCCTTCATCGCCTGTTCGCTGTGTGCAAGGCCAAGAGCAAGAACCATCTGGCTCTTCCAAAGCGGTATCGTGTTGAGGATTGCGGTCTGGATTTTTTCGACCATCATCGTGTCGTTGTTCTGAATGAGTCTGATCTGCGGTCCCATCTGCAGGGAAACGGTTCTGGTCAAGTCAAGGTCGTGCAGTTTCTTTTCAAATCTGTTAGCAAGGTTGGAAAGGTCGTTTGCCGCCTGTGCGTCCTCCATTGCACCGCTTTCCGCTGCTTTTGCTTTCATTGCAGGAATTGTAACGTTCTGCACTTCTTCGAGTTTCTTCTTGCCTGCAACAATATATAACGAAAGCTGCTTGAAGTTTGTCATGTTTGCCTTGAACATTTCGTCGAGGACTGCGATGTCCTTTGTCAGCGTAATCTGATGTCCTTCAAGGATGTCTACAACCTTTTCGACATTCACTTCCACCTTGTCGTACTTTGCCTTGAGCTGTGCGATGCCCGTTCCCGCTTTTTTGAAAAGACCAAGAAAACCTTTTTTCTGCTCATTCGGGTCAAATCCTTTGAGTTCCACAACCAAGTCGCTGAGCGTTTCGCCTACGCTTCCGAGATCTTTGGCTCTTACTTTTTCGAGTGCCATATCTGAGAACTGCGTAATCTTCGCTTGTGCATCCGCGCCGTACTGCAGGATGTGATTGGAATTGCTGATATCGATCTTTGCCGCAAAATCTTCAACTGCCTTCTTCTCTGCGTCGGTAAGCTGAATTTTATCTTCGATGTTCACTTCTTTGATTGTTTCCGGTTTTTCAGCCGCTTCTGTAAGCATCTGATCCATCGGTGTCACGTCTTCTCCCGGCAGAATCAGGACAGGCATTTCAGCTTCCTTCGTTTCTACAGTGGTTTCCATTGTTTTCATTTCGTCAGTCATTTTCGTTTCCTCCATTTGTTTCTTTTAATATATCGTCAAAATTCATCTTATTCGTGCTTCCTGCATCCTTGTTCATAAGCTGCTGCAGTACCGCAATGTCGGTTTCGATGCTCAGCTTGTCATCCTCGAACATGTCGTCCAGATACTGCTTGAGACTTGTCTCAACTTTTTCAAGCCCGCTCTCGATACTTGTCATCGTTTCCGAAATGTTTCCGCCTTCGACACCCTGCTCCGAAAGATTGATATAGTTACGCACCAGCTCGATAATCATAGGCACATAATGCACCGCAACTTTTCGGATTTTGTTTCTGTCTTTCGGGTTCTTCTCGAGATTATCAGCAAGTCTTTCAAGAGTGTCCGCCATGTTTCCTGCAATACTTGCAACTTTCGGATTTTGAATCTGCGGCTTAAGTCTGCGAAGCTCATCCCGTCCTGCATCCAGATTCTTTGAAAGCTCTTCCGCACGCTCGCGAATCGGGCTGACTTCCGGCATTGCCGCAACCTGTTTCTTGCGCATGGCAAGCATTGCAATGCAAGTAATTACCGCAGCCGCAGCAGCCATCAGCAGTGCCCACATGCGATACATCGGCAGAATCATCGCCAGTATAAAGAACACGCCGCCGCATGTCAGGTACGGGATTCCTGCCGGCATCGGTTTTTTCATTTCTTTCTGTTCCTCCATCTTTCACTATAATCCTTTCTCCGCGCCTTGCGGCATTCTCTTTTCCCATTTTACTATATTTTGCTAAACAAGGCAAACTGTAATTTCCAATCGAAAAAAACAGCGGCCGTAAAATGACCACTGTTTCGATTTTATTCCTCTGTTTCCAAAATTTCAAAATCAATCTGCCGCTCTGCGGGCTTTGTGTCCAGAACGCGGATACGCACGCGCTGCCCGAGCTGATAAGGACGTCTTAAGTCGCGGGCAAATGCCATTCCTTCCACGGAATTCGGAAGCTCGACATAAACGCCGAAGTCGGTTACGCCGCTGACGATGCCGTCGAATTCTTCTCCGATATGCTGCAGCATGAACTGACATTTCTTGAGTTTGTCAACCTCGCGCTCCAGTTCCTGTGCCTGACGCTCGGTGCGGGAAGAAATGTCTGCCGCATTCAAGGCATCGGCTCTGTATTTCTCAAGTTTTCCTTCCGTCATCCTGCCGCTGATAGATTTCTTGATTACCCTGTGAATGAACAAATCCGGGTAGCGGCGGATTGGCGATGTAAAGTGGCAGTAATAACGGAACGCCAGTCCGAAATGTCCGTCACACTCCGTGCTGTAATAGGCCTTTTTCATCGTCCGGAGCATGACACGGTTCACCACCGCCTCATAAGGCTCATCCTCAATCTGCGCGATGATGTCTGCAAGCGTCTTCGGGTTGATATTGTCCGCGCTGCCTTTCAGGTGGATACCGAAATTCATCAGATAAGCCTTCAAATCCATCATTTTCTCCGGGTCCGGCTTTTCGTGGACGCGGTAGAGGAAAGGGTACTGCATCCAATAGAAGTGCTCCGCCACGGTTTCGTTTGCCGCAAGCATGAACTCCTCAATCATGCGGTTTGCGGTTCTTCGCTCTGCGGGCCGGATTTCAACCGGGTTCTCATTCGCATCCAAAACAATCTCCGCCTCCGGAATGTCAAAATCGAGACTTCCCTGCTGCTTACGCTTGTGTCTGAGGATTGCCGCAAGCTCGCCCATTTTTTTAAGGTCATCATATAGAAACGCATATTTGCGAATCAATTCTTCGTCTTCGTTTTCAAGAATGTCCGAAACATCGTCGTAGACCATCCGTGCCCTGGAGCGAATGACAGATTCACGAATTTCGTGCGAAACCACATTACCGCTGCTGTCGATTTCCATAAAACAGGAAAGCGTCAGGCGATCTTCGCCTTCGTTCAGACTGCATACGCCGTTTGACAAAACCTTCGGCAGCATCGGAACCACGCGGTTAAGCAAGTACACGCTTGTCCCACGCTTAAGTGCTTCCCGGTCCAGATACCCGTCCTCCTCCACAAAATGGCTCACATCGGCGATATGAACCCCCAGCAGATAGTTTCCGTCAGGCAATATATCCACTGAAATGGCATCATCGAGGTCTTTGGCAGTCGGTCCATCGATGGTAATTATGTTTTTATCTCTGAGATCGACTCTGCCCTCAAGAACTTCTTCGGTGATTTCCTCTTTTGAACGGGCTTTTGCCTCTGCATTACAGCGGCTCGGAAAGGTTTCCAGAAGCCCTGCCGCACGGATCATCGATAGCACATCGCTTCCGGTCTGCCCGTTTCGCGCGATGATTTCGGTTATCTTGCCCTCGGCACTGTGAACTTTATCGGGGTACTGCGTAATCTTTGCCACCACTTTGTCGCCGTTCTGTGCGCTCCGGAAAAAATCCTTTTTTATAAAAATGTCATCCTGCATTTTTTTGTCATCGGCCACAACAAAACCGAATTCTTTGTTTTTCTGAAAGGTTCCAACAACCTCGACCGTATTTCTCTGCAGGATTTTGGTTACAATTCCTTCTTTGGAACGCGTCCAAAGATATGGAGGCAATAAATCTGCCTCCACTAGGTCGCCGTTCATCGCGCCGAGCATATTGCTTCTGGCGATAAAGATATCGCCGCCCTCTTCCTGCCGCACGAAACCAAAGCCTTTCGGATGTTTTTCCAGCACTCCTGTCAGAATCTCTCCGCTTCCTGCTACAGTTCTCCTCTTGCGTACAAAAGCGGCTGACTTCGCAGCCGCAGAATTATTTTTTCTGTCCTGTTTTTTTCTTCTTCATATTCCTATTTCATCAGTCCGTGAGCTTTCGCTTCCTCGCGCAATTCATCGCGGAAATCAGGATGTGCCAGTCCGATGAGGGCACGCGCTCTGTCGCCAATGCTGAGCGGTTTGAGGTTCACGCATCCGTATTCCGTTGCAACATACTGAACATCGCTGCGAGGCGTTGTAACCACCGACCCCGGCGCAAACGACGACACGATTTTGCTCACGCGCTTTCCATTTTTGATAAAACTTGATGTCATTGCGATAAAGGACTTCCCGCCTTCGGACCACTGAGCTCCGCGCACGAAGTCAAGCTGTCCGCCGGTACCGCTCTGCTGATTCCAGGCAATGCATTCCGAAGCACACTGCCCGTAAATGTCAATCGACATCGTGCTGTTGATTGACACAAATCTCTTATTCTTAGCTATAATTCTCGGATCGTTGACAAAATCAAAAGGTGCACAGTACATGTCCGGGTTCTTGTCGAGGAACTTATAAAGCTTCTCGGTTCCCAGCGAGAACGAATACACATTGAGCCCATCCATGAATCCTTTGCATTTATTCGTTATGTTACCGTTTTCGATAAGGTCTATCATAGGCTGATTAAAGAGCTCGGTATGAATTCCCAAGTCGTTTTTGGTCATCAGTCCGTAGCCGATAGCCGTTGAAACATTTCCCAGTCCGAGTTGGATGGTAGCTCCGTCGGGTACTTCGGCTATTATGTAGTCTGAAATTTTCTTTGCAATATCATCACTTTCCGGTGTGTCATACGGCATGATCGGTCTTTCGTATTCGACAATCTTATCAACTTCCGAAACATGAATTTTGTTCGATTTTCCCAGTACATACGGAACTTTCGGATTCACCTCGGCGATTATCGTTCCGCCGATTTTCCTTGTTGTTTCTTTCAGAATTTCCTGGCAGGAAACGCCCGAAGGTCCGAAAGACATATATCCTTCTTCGTCCGGTGCCGACACCTCAAAAAAACAAACGTTCGGTTTTGCGTTCTGTGTCACCCAGACAGGTGCCTGACTGAGATGAAAAGACGTGTACCGGACGGGTTTACCGTGCCTATACATTTTTCTTTCATCGACACCTACAAAATAGGTGTTTATTGAGAACGGATTCTCTTCATATTCATCGTAGACAGCGCAAGGCTCAAACGCCTGGCTGCTTTGTATTTCAACGCCCTCCAGCTCATCTTTTCTTTCCCAAAGTGCATCAAGAAGCCCGTATGCCACGCTCGATGCCGTTCCGGCATAAACGCGGTCGCCGGATTTCACACACTTGACTGCCTCTTTCTGCGTCGTTGTTTTCTCGTTATATTCCTTCTTCCAATCGTAGCTCATCCTCTGCCACCTCCTGCAAAAAAGTATAGAACATATCAAATATAAAGTCAAGGTCTCCCCCGTTATTGTCCGCCTTTCGATGCGAAACAAAGAGAAGACCTTTTCCTCAATTAGTTTGTGGTATTTTTTGTGCCGTTGTCAACATTATCTGCACGATTGTTGTTGTTGATTCCGCTTCCGTCGGTCTTATTGCTGTCGGTCAGGTCATCACCGATGTCGTCAACACCTCTTTCGATTCCGTCTCCGATGTCGTCGACACCTCTTTCAATCTCCTGAGACGCGCTTCCCTGGTTGCCGTCATTCAGCGGATCATCGTTATTGGCACATCCCGTAAATATAAAAAGTGAAACGATCAGCAGTGCCGTTAAAATTACAGCCGTTCTCTTTTTCATGAACAAAACTCCTCTCTTCGTTATATTTCTATACGCAGTTAGTTTGTTTGTTTTTTAAAAAATTATACAAAAAAAGGAGCGGTTTCCCGCTCCTTTATCGTAAAGCCGCATCTCACAGCTTCTTTTTAAATTATTCTTCGTCAGCTTCTTCTTCAGCAGCTTCTGCTTCTTCTGCAGGGGCTTCAACAGTCCGCTTGATGCTGAGGCTGATTCTCTTTCTTTCCGTATCAATTTCAAGAATCTTAGCTTCGACAGTCTGTCCTAAAGTAAGTTCTTCTGCGATATCGTTTACTCTCTTGTGAGCAACTTCGGAAATATGTACCAGTCCGTCAAGACCCGGTTCCAATTCAACGAATGCACCGTATTCCTTAATCTGTACAACCTTACCTGTTACAACCTGTCCAACCTGATATTTTTCTTCGATTACGGACCATGGTTCCGGTGTAGTCTGCTTGAGACCAAGGGAAATCTTGCCTTTTTCTTCGTTCATGGATAAGATCTTAACCTTAACTCTGTCACCAATCTGAAGCACTTCCTGTGGGTGTTTCAGTTTGCCCCAGGAAATTTCGGAAATGTGAAGGAGTCCGTCGATTCCGCCAAGATCTACGAATGCACCGTAGTCTGTGAATCTCATTACAGTACCTTCAACAACATCGCCTACATTGAGGCTGTTCCAAACAGCTTCAATCTGTTTCTTCTTTTCTTCGTCTAAGATTGCCTTGTGGGAGAATACGGTTCTGCCTCTCTTAAGGTCAACTCTTGTAACCTTTACCGGTAATTCCTTGCCGATGAACTCATCTGCGTTTTCAACATACTTGTCCGAAAGCTGGGAAAGCGGAATAAATCCTGAAACTTCCTTGTAAGCTGCGATAACTCCGCCGTTAACCTGTCTCAGAACCTTAACGGTAATTGTTGTCTTGTTTTCAAGGGCTTCATTGATTTCATTCCAGTGTTCGTTAACTTCCAGTTTCTTCTTGGAAAGTGTAATAACGCCTTCACCGTCATCCGTCTTAACTACTTTAGCCTGGATTTCATCGCCAGCCTTGAATAAGTCAGTTAACTTCTGGTCTCCTTCCAATGTTACTTCTTCTTTCGGAATAATTCCGTCTTTTTTACAACCCATGTCAACGATGATTCCATTTTCAGTAACCTGATGTACCGTTCCGTTAACAACTTCGTTGAGTCTTGGAAGTCTCATAGCTCCGTCTAAATCATATGCTTCGGTAGCAAGTAATTCTTCCATGCTCATTTCTTTTTTTTCACTCATGGTAGCAATAACCTCCTTAATTACGCATTCGGGTGTCGAGGCACCCGCTGCAATACCTATTTTATTACATTTTGCGATTTGGTGCAACGGTAAATCTTCGATTTTTTCAACAAAAAATGTTTTTTTGCACTTTTTTTCGGATATTTCGAACAATTTACCGGTATTTGAACTTTCTCTTCCTCCGATAATCAGCATTGCATCGCAAATTTCCGCAAGCTCCGCGCAGCTTTTTTGGCGAAGTGCGGTTGCATTGCATATCGTATTGTTCACTTCGACATGCACATTATTTATCTCAAATACCCGGATAACAGCATCCAAAAGTTCCTTTTTTATCGTCGTCTGCGCCACCAGAAAGAAAAGATTACGGTTATGATTTTCCAAAACTCCCTCGGCATCTTCCACGGAGTTTACCGTAATCGCACTGTTATCGCACCATCCGTTGATTCCTTTCACCTCGGGGTGCAAGCGGTCACCCACGATTACGACCTGCTTGCCTTTCCTGTGGGCTTTCTCCGCCAGCTGCTGTATTTTTTTGACAAAAGGACAAGTTGCATCGATGATTTTGCAATTCCGTGCTCTCGCCTTTTCAAAGAACTCTTTGGTCTCGCCGTGAGATCTTACGATGATTACATCCTCCGGCTTTACATTTTCCAGACTGTCAAGTATCGAAACGCCCTTCTCTTTGAGTCCGTCCGTTACCGTCTTGTTGTGAATCAGCGGACCCCATGTATATATTCTGCCGGGTGAGCTGCTTTCGGCTTTCCTCCGTATTTCTTCCTCGGTTTTTTCGATTGCCTGTTTCACGCCGAAACAAAACCCGGAATTCGCAGCCGTCAAAATCTCTCTCGCCATTTATTCTGCCTCATTTCTTATTTTTTCCCGTACTTCTGCAGGCTTTCAAGATATTTTTTGAAGGCCGCTTCGGAACCGTTTTCGGTCGGTTTATAGTATTTAACTCCTTCTCTATAGAGGTTGTCCGGGAGGTACTGCTGCTCCACATATCCACCGAAAGCGTGCGGATACTTGTAGCCTTGTCCGTATCCCAAATCATTCGCCCCCTTGTAGTGCGAATCTTTCAGATGCGGCGGAACATCATCGATTTTCCGTGTCTTTATGTCATGCATTGCAGCCTCCAGTGCCATGCACGAGGCATTTGATTTCGGTGCGGATGCCAGCAGAACCACGGCCTGTGCCAGATTAATCGCTGCCTCGGGAAGCCCGACCATATCCGCTGCCTGAACACATGCGGTCACGATTGAAATGGCAGACGGGTATGCCATCCCTATATCCTCGCTTGCCATCACAAGAAGTCTTCTTCCAATCATTCTTATATCGGCACCGCCGTCCAGAAGCCTTGCAAGATAGTGCACGGCGGCATCCGGGTCGCTCCCCCGCACGGATTTTTGAAGTGCGCTGAGTAAGTTATACCGGTCGTCCTCCTTGTCATAAAAACCCACTTTCCGCTGCATGGCTTCCGACACTATCCGGCTGTCGATTATCTGTCCGTCCGAAAGGTTGTCCACAATAAATCCGATTGTGTCAAGGGCTACCCGTGCGTCTCCGTTTGCCATTTCCGCCAAAATGCGAACCGCCTCCGTCTCATATTTGATGTTAAGGTTTCCGAATCCGCGCTCCTTGTCTTCCAGTGCGCGTCTTATTATCGCAACAAGGTTGTCCGCAGACAATCGCCTGAATTCATATATGTTGCGAACGCGGCTTATCACCGCATTGTTTATTGAAAAATACGGATTTTCCGTAGTGCTTCCTATAAATTTGATGACTCCCTCTTCAAGTGCCTTGAGAAGGCTGTCCTGCTGCAATTTGTTCCAGCGGTGAACCTCGTCCACATAGACATAGGTCGTGCGTTTCTCAAGCCCGTAAAAAGAGAGCTTTGCCCTCTCAATCAATTCTTTGAGTTCCTTCGTCCCGGTAACGGAAGCATTGAGTTCGTGAAAGTCACCGTCCATTTCGCGTGCGATTATTCTGGCAAGTGTTGTTTTGCCTGTCCCTGACGGACCGAAGAAAATCGCAGAGTCGAAGGTCCTGTTTTTGATTGAATTGTAAAACAGGGAGCCTTCGTACATAAAATGCTCCTGTCCGACAAAATTCTCAAGTGTGTCCGGTCTCATTCGTGTTGAAAGAGGTATCATCTTGCGTTCTCCTTATCAAATCTATCCTGCGGATGTTATAAAGACATCTTCAACATCCTTGTCCTTGCTTTCCTGCAAGGCTTTCAAGGCGGCTTCTTTATCATCGAGCATCGGGCTGATTACTTTAAAAACATCATCGATTTCAACGATTTTGGTTTCGATTCCTTTCAGTCGGAGTGCTTCTGCCAGTTTCTCGGCAGCATCCTTAGTGGAAAAAGCCCCGAATTGAAGCGCATACCCTTCTTCCGGCATCTGATTCTGTCCGGTTTCCAAAGATGCTTTCTGTTCCGTCTGCTCTGCGTCTGTTTTTTTGCCCTTGTCATCCTTCTGTTCCAGTTTCACAGGGCTCTCATCAGCATTATAACCTATAATGGGGCCGATTACAAATCGTGCCGTCAGAAATCCCAAAACTACCGCCAGCAATATTATACCAACAAACATCCCCATTTTCATCCTTGAATTTTCAGATTTTGTTTTTCTTTTTCTGATTTTTCTACGCATTTTGCCACCGGTCATACTTGCACCTCCAAATATTCTAATACATTATATTAAAAAAAGGCGTTATCATTCGCCTTATTTTATCCCGCAGACGCGTATTTCGCCTTTCAGTCTCTCTATAAATCCTATCATCCGCTCACTTTTCAAACTGCCGCTTTCAACAAGGTTTCGCAAAGTATCAAGGTAGAGCATGCCGTCCGGAGTCGTGAATTTGCGCATGCAGCCTATGAAACAGCTTAAGGATTTCTCAGCCCTGCACCTTTCCTTCGCCGGTATGTAAGCAAGTTTGTAATTTTCGAATTTAGCGTCAATATATACCGTATCGGGCGACAGAATATATTCTTCCGGAAAGAAAAAATTGTTCTTCAGTTTTTCACTCATTGCAATAACACCCTCAATTACGGAAAGAACCTGCACCGCACTGAGAATTCCCACATCGCTTACCTTTTTGTATCCGTCGGTGTGATAGATGCCCTTTGTTATCTTCCTGTTTTTTATTATGGAAAGCGGCAAAATTTCATTGCATATGCCGGCGGTAAGTCTTTCCACTTTGCTTTCATAAAGAAGCGGTTTATTTTTTAAATTTATGTATACTCTGCTCATTGTCCTTCCTTTCCTCCTCCGCATACAAGGCACGGAGTATATCCTTTCGCTTTTGCATCTTCTCTTTCCATTTCGATTTTATACTCTTGCTCTCCGTACTTTTGTTTTGCATATCTGCACGAGGCAGCATGAAATCTTATCCCATATCTCGGAAAAACCACGACCGGAACAGATTCCCCGTTTTTTTGAAATTCGCCGGCGGCAAGCGGCTTTGCATTTTCCAGTTTTCCCGTAAATGCCCGCGCCAAAATCCTCTGGGTAAAGATGATATTACCGTTGATTCCGATTGGGTTTGCAACAGTAAAGCTCGATTTTGTCTGCAGCCCGATCAGATCATCCACACCCTGCTTTGTATACCGGTACCGAAATCCGGTGACGGTGAAGCTCCTGAGTTTCGGATTATCCGATGCAACGGCTTTCTGCACCGCAATGCCATGCGAAAATTCACCCGTTTCTGCAATATATGCGGACGAGCATATTTTATGCATCTGTTCTGCACTCGAAAATCCTATGTTTTCACATATGGCAATGATATTGATGATGAGGGCAATCGCCGTAATGCAAAGTATGAGCACCGGCATGCTGAGCGCAGCCTCGACAATATAGCTCCCCCGTTTAGTATTTCTCATTAAATTCATGTATTTTCCCGTTTATGTTGACAGAATACCGCAGGCCGATGAAGTAATCGCTGATCAAAAAATATTCGCAGTACAGGTACTTCATGTTAATCTGCATCAAATCCAGCATGCGTAATTTTTTGGTTTCTCTCGGAAGGGATGCAACAAAAATCTTAAGGTAATCCTCGTATGTTTTTCCTTCAAGCCTACGCGGAACTACATAATCAGACGGTTCGCCGTCACTTTCGCTGCCCGATACGGGTTTTCCGTCGGTATCGCATCCGTATTCGGCTGACAGAAGATTTTCCAGCGATACAGCCCAGTTCTCGTCTTTTTTGATCAAGGGAACCGTTTTTCCCGCATACAAAAGTTTGAGATCATTTCGCGCTTCCATAAATGCCCAGCCTTCCATTATCAGAGCTTGCGTAAGAAGGGGTGCCTCCGGCATGATTAATTCGGCAGCAGCCAGTGCCGCATTCCTCTTTTCGCTGCAGGAATACAAATAGGTCAGATTGAGCGCATTTCGCAGCAAGATCAGCTGATTTTTTACCTTTTGTTTTGCATCCGAATCATCGAGTCTGCCTGTCAGTATGTACTCAATTTCGTTTTTGAAGTAGGTTTCCCCCAGATTTCGGTCATTCATGCAGTCCTTGAAAAAGCGAAAAATATAAATGTTCTCGGTGCTGTCGTTCAGCAAATCTCCAATGGATTTGGATTCCTTGATTTTCTCGACGAGTGCCGATACTCCGACACCTCCGCTTTTTCCTCTTGACGGAAGGGTTTTGATAATCCTTTGGTTCTTTATGTATCGTTTTGAGAAAGCCTCATTGGAGCCGCCCTCTTCCGTGTTTTTTTCGGCGGAATACTTTATCGGCATGGGTTTCGCATCATAGGCAACCGCATCTTTTATCTGCTCGAAAAAATTTTCAGGCCTTACAAGTTCATATTCGTCAAGATTGCATTCGCAGGATTCAAAAGAAATATATTTCTTATCTCTGCACGAGTACAACATGTAATTTTTAAGCTTTTCTTCAACCTGAAGTTTGTTGCCGCTATAGGCAAAAATACCATATCTGTCTTTTAAATTACGATCATACTCGGCCAAAATGCTTCTTCCCCACAGCGGCCCAAAATTTTCAGCGGTCGCGGAAATTGCACTTTCACCCGCCGCATGAACGGCTGCCGCCGCAAGTATCATCATGGAAGAAAACAGAATCGATGCCAATATCGCGTAGGATCCTTTTTTATTCATCACTTTGCTTTTTTGTTTCATGGGCAATCCTGTCATAGACTCTGATTCCGATGGTTTCAGAGACTTTGTATATTTCTTTTCTTTCCTCTTCGTGCTTCTTTATCTGTGTCTCCAGATCCGAATAATAGGTCATCATCAAAGCAATCAATGCCGAAATCACAAGCATTGTAAGCGGCATTATCAAAGATGCTTCTATAAAACGCATAGTATGCTCCTAGAATTTCGCACTGCTCAGAGAACCGAAGGTATTATTCACAAAATCCGTAATCTGCTCCTTGAATATGAGCCCGATGGTTACGGCGATTGCCACGAGAATTGCCACCTGAATCATTTCCATTCCCCTCTTGTTCCACATTTTCACCTCTTTACCTCCTTATATTTTATATTTGTAGCATTGCCGGTGCTGCCGTTATCATGATAAGCGCCATAAGCAAAATGCCGAGCGGAAAGCTCATCTTGCTTTCCGAAAGCCTGATTTTGCTCAGTGCTGTGCGTTTTCGTTCTTCCCATAAGTTCTCGCTTTGTTCTGCGAGTTTTTCCCACAGGTCGCTTCCCCTGTTCAAATTTTCCGACATGATTGCTGCGACACGCGCAAGTTCCTTTACATTCGATGTTCGGGCAAATTTACAGAAGGACGCAATGACATTTTCTCCATTACGCTGTGACGCGACATAGATGTTATAGATCTGCTCGGTAAAATAATTCTGCCTCTTCGCATCAAGTTTTCCGTAACTTGCCGCAATCTTGCAGAAAGCATCCGTAAGTATGGCTCCGCTGTGCATGAAAAGCAAAAGCTGATTAATAAACCCCGGAAGTGTCATTATGATTTCATTACGGTTCTTTTCCATTTGCTTTTTAATCTTAGATTTCAATTTTATTTATCCTTTCCGTCATCAACAGCGACACTGCCATAAGCCCGACCGCGATCGTGGTGATTATCAGCCCTTGCGTGCTTTCTGTCATCGGTTTGATATAATCCGGAGCTGTAAGTCTGATCATCAGCACTATCAAAAACGGGGATGCACCGACAATCCGCCCCTCGAAAATCTTCTGTGCAAGCTGACTCTTAAGTTCGTTTTCCAGTTCAATTTTATCGCCGATTATCCGAACGGCCTCTTCAATCGCATGGTTGAGATTCGCGCCGCTGGCTTTGCAGTTTTCGTATACCCTCGCAAAATCTTCCGCATCCGAAAGTCCGCTTCGTCTTGCAAAATCGTAAAGCACCTCCGTATCGGTTTCATTTCCGTTTGAAAGCATAGCAGTCATGTGGTCAAGCTCAATCATTATGTAATCGCTTTTTTCGTACGAACTCCCGCAAAAAAACTTTGACTCTGCAAGTGCATCGGCCATGTTTCTTCCTGATGATACCGATGCCGATATGGAATACAGCAAGTCCTTAAACTGCATCAAAAGTTCCTGTTGATGCTTTCTCACAACTTTCTCCTTGTATTGCGGCATAGCCATAAGAAGCAGTGCCGCAGTAACTGCACTGACCGCGAGGCTGTCATAGAATAAAATTCCCACGGCAAGTCCTGCGGTAATTATGCATAGAAAAAATATTGCTTTTTCTTTACCACGGAGCGGTAATTCCATATAGTTTATCACTGTATTTGTCATCCTCTTTTCTTGGTTTTTCTATTCCGTAACCCGTTCTTGCTAATTTACCCTTGATATTTGTTTTCATAAGCGGGTTCAGTGTAAACTCACCGCCGCTGTAGCCCAGTAGCTCGGTTATTTCGGTTACCCGGCGTCTGCCGTCCTTCTGCCTTGCGATATGCACCATGATGTTGATTCCTTCGGCAATTTGCTCGCGTATGGCATCAACACTGATTGGCATTGCCGCAAGATACAGGGATTCCAATCTTTTGAGCATGCCTTCCACCGAATTTGCGTGACCGGTGGAAAGGCTGCCGTCGTGTCCTGTGTTCATTGCCTGGAGCATATCTACGACTTCGCTCCCTCTGACTTCGCCGACGATAATTCGATTCGGCCTCATTCTGAGGCTGGACTTTATTAAATCCGACATGCTGACGCGGCCTTCTCCCTTTGCATTGCTGTTTCTGCACTCCAGATGGACGATGTTTTCTATGTATTCCATCTTAAGTTCGGCAGAGTCCTCAATGATGATCACGCGTTCGTCTCTGGGCACAGCCTCGGCGAGTGCGTTAAGGAGCGTAGTCTTGCCCGATGATGTGCCACCGCTCACAAAAATATTGTATCCGCAGCGTACCAGATGTTTCAGCAGCTCAGCGCCTTCTTCGCTTATTGTACCGTTTCGCACCAAATCACCCATTCGCATATAGTCTTCGGAAAACTTTCTTATTGTAAGTATGGGCCCATTCAGTGCAATATTCTTGTATACGCCGTTTACTCTCGATCCGTCCGGAAGTCTCGCATCGACAATCGGACTTCTCTCATTTATTTCCCGATGAACCTCTCCGGCTATGTTTCGCATAACCTCTTCCAATTCTTCAATAGAGTCAAATCCGTATTTATACTTTTCGATCTTGCCGTTTCGCTCCACGAAGATGTCCGCCGGTCCGTTTACCATAATCTCGCTGACATCTGCATCATCAAGAAGCGGCTGCAAGATTCCGAGTTTGCGCCTTGTCTTGTAAAAAATTCTTTGGATTACCGATTCGATGTCATCATAAGAATAAAAATTGCTTTTCTCGTCATCGAATATGGTTTGGATGATCATCCGCATTGCTCCGAAATCGTCAACTTCCTTTTCGCTTCCGAGCTTTTCCCTGACAGCTTTCATCTTCTCGTCGGCAAAAGCCCGTGCTCTCATGCTCATATCCATTCTTCACAAACCTTTCTCATGTTCCTTGCATAGTCCCCATCCATTGCGATTTCGATTCCGCTTTCTGTCCGCACAAAGCTCGCACGATCTTCCGGAATTTTAACGCACTTGTCTTCACATCCGGCGGATGCACTGCGGTTGATGATTTCAATAAGATTCGTGCCGCTCTTTATTCTTAAATCATCTGCCGGGCAAAGTCCGGTTCTGAAGTCTTTCTCATTCTGCACGAGGTATGTTCGGTCAAACTCTATGTCGGTAAAAGGTTCCGGCATATCGACAAGTATCATATCGTATGCGTTGATTTCGCACAGCTTCTTCAATACCGTCTCCGGTCTGTCGGGCTTCTCCAGATAACGGAGCCCGTATCGGTCAACTCCGACATAGCTTTCAAGACTATATACGGCATCGTTTTGGATGAGATGCGGAAGTTCTCTTGACGGTCTTGATGCTTTGCTTATGTAAGATACATACAGTTTCCAGAGCCCCGAGCCGCCTGCATTCACATACAATACTTTCTTATTGCTATTCATGGCCAAATGTCTTCCTACGGTTACGGCAGCGGCTGAAACGCCGCTGCCGCCCATTGAGGAGAAGAATGCCAAAATACTTGTTTGCCTGTCTTTTCTCTGAGCAAAAGATATGTGTTCGTTTTTCTCCCACGTCCTGATTACGGCATGAAGAATATCCGTCACCGTGGCACATCTGTCCAGCAGTTGTCCCTGTCTTTCATATTCATCATAATATTTAAATCTCCATTTGCCTCCCAAAATGAGTACCTTTGGATGATACTGGTCAAAACCGTCTCTATCGGTAATTATAATGTCATATTCCTCTATGTCGTGATCCCCGTAGCGAATTTTGTATTCCAGTTCCGTTATTTCAAGGCGGGCAGATGTGTCAGCAAGGCCTCTTGCAATGTCCTGTGTCTGCTGTTTGTTTTTTAAATACAGTCCGGTTTTAATCATTTTCATTTTTTTACATTAATTCCTTTCGCTTACATTTTAGCGCCGATGGAATAATTTGTCAATAGCAAATTACAAAATTTTACTTTAATTTTTTTCCTTAATTAAATTTCTCAGTTTTTCCAAGGCTTCGGATAGGCTTCCGATGCTGTCAATCAACCCCATCTGGACCGCATCCTCGCCGAAAAGCAGGGTGCCGACATCATTTGCCATATTGCTTGTACAGTTCATTTTTTCCTCGATTTTCTCCCGTGCCGCATGGGAATGTGCTGCGATAAAATCCACAACTCGCTCCTGTGTTTTCTTCATATATTCAAATGTCGGCTCCGCAGTGATGAGTGTGCCGCTGGTTCGAATCGGGTGAAGCGTCATTGTTGCCGACCTTGCCACAAAAGAATAATCAGCGGACACCGCAAGCGGGATACCGATGCTGTGACCGCCTCCGATCACGAGGGAAACCGTCGGTTTGGAAATCCCCGCAACTAACTCCGAAAGCGCAAGTCCGGCTTCCACATCGCCGCCCACCGTATTTAACACAAGCAGAAGCCCCTTGATTTCCGGATTTTCCTGAACCGCAATCAGCTCCGGTATCAAATGTTCATATTTTGTGGTCTTGTTATCCTGCGGCAGGACCGAATGCCCCTCTATGCTTCCGATAATGTTGATATATTGGATTTCGCTCTTGAAATTGCTTCCTGTCCCCAAAAGCCCGAGTTCTTTTATGAGATCCGCGGCTTCCCCGGCAGTTTGCTCCTTGCCTTCAGACCTGTCCTTTTCTTTTTCATCACTCATATTTCATAACCTTCTTTCGTAAAATTTATTATGTCTAGTATTGACCCGAGGAGGAAAAAATATGCTTTTGAGTGAAATCGGAGATAAAGAGATTGTTGATATTTCAAAGGGAAGCATGCATGGCAGGCTTTGGGACGCCGAAATTCTTTTCGATGAAAAAACAGGAAAAATTCATTCGCTGTCCGTCCCGGATTTTCAAAGTTCGCACGCAAGATTCAAAGAAGATTTGCAGCTTCCGTGGTCATCGATTATAATAGTGGGAGAAGACATGATAATTTTCAAATCTCATTGATATTACCGAGGAAAAAAGAATGATTGCTTTCAGAAAAAACAAAACAGCCGCCTTTCTGTCTGTCCTGCTGGCTGTCATCCTTGCGGTGACAGGATGCGGCTCGGATGAACCTGCGGCTTCGGATTTTACGCCCGAGAAAGAAACGGTGTTTCTTGAGGCTGCGCCCGGACGGTACTGCATGGCAGAAGCCGTTTATCCCGGTGAACTTGATTCTCCCATTCCGCTTGTCGCAATCGGTCACGGCTTTAAAGGCACGCTTAACAGCGGCGGTGCTTCAGAACTCGCCGAGAGGCTCGCACGCGCGGGAATCGCAACCATCCGCATGGATTTTAATCCAAGAGTAAGTCCCGAAAAGAATGCAGACAAAACCGGCAGGTACGATCTCAACAGCATGAAAAGGGCGATGCTGGATGCCATTGAATATATGTGTAAGAATTACAATATTGACACCGAGCGCATCGGGCTTTATGCCCGCAGCATGGGCGGACGCGTGGTTATGACGATGGCAAATGAAAGTTACGGCGGTTTTGATTATAAGGCACTTGCGATGGTTGCCCCCGCAGGAAATGAAACGGCAATGATTCACTATGCAGGCGGCCGGAAGAAGTGGGATGAAATGAAGGCGAAAGCCCGCTTGGAAGGCTATGTCGAGTATCAAGGTCTGAAGCTTACCGAGGACTGGTTTAAAGAATTTGAGGAATACAATCCTTGCGATTACGGCTCTAAATTCGGAGATAAGCCCGTGCTTGTCATCTGCAATACCCTCGACTATGTCGTAACCGAGGACACCAGCCTCGAATGCGCACACGCATACAAAAACAGCCGGGTAATCACGGTTACAACTGAAAATTACCACGGCTATGAGATGAGCTATAAAGAATCCGAACTCAAGGACTATCTGATGAACGAAATCGTTGATTTTTTCAAAAAAGAACTATAGATTTGCGGAAAGGGCACTGACTTATGCGTCGGTGCCCTTTTCTCCGTTTGTATATGCGTTGATGAATTTTGCTTTTCGTTTTGAATACATAATCATTTGGCTCGAGTAAATGCCGCGGTATCCCGACATCATGTAGCTGATGCAGCAGGCAACTGCGAAATACAGCATTCCCTCGGCTCCAAAGATTTCAATCGATAGGAATACCGATGAAATCGGGCAGTTTGTGACCCCGCAGAAAACGCTGACAAGACCGACTGCCGCACCGAATCCCGCAGGAAGCCCTATAATTGGTGCGATTACGCATCCGAAGGCTGCTCCGACGAAAAACGAAGGAACGATTTCCCCGCCTTTAAAGCCCGCTGCCAGCGTCACCGATGTAAAAACGAGCTTGAGCAGAAATGCAAGGGGCTCTGCCTTTCCCTCTTCAATCGCTGCCGCAATCACTCCCATGCCGACGCCGTTGTAGTCGTTCGTGCCGCAAAGGTAAGTCAGCACGATAATTATACCTGCACCCGCGAGCACGCGCAGCCAGGCATTTGGCAGGATTTTACGCATGCCTTTTTCAGCACCGTGCATCATCATGCAGAAAAAAATGGATACGAGTGCACACAAAATTCCGAGGAATCCAACCTGAAAGAAGGTCATCGCCGAAGCTTCTGGAACCTGAACCGCAAAGCGAACCGGCTGCACGCCCAGTGCTCCTGCCAGAAAATAGGCCGAAAGCGATGCAATCAGGCACGGAACAAGTGCCACATGATATAAAATCCCGATGCTGATTACCATGACAGCGAATACTGCCGCCGCAAGCGGCGTTCCAAACAGTGCTGAAAAGAACGCCGCCATCCCGGCCAAGGTTGCAATTCTTAAATCACTGTCATCCAAGTACAGTCCGCGTCCGATCCACTGACCGATTGTGCCGCCCATTTGAAGAGCAGCACCTTCTCGTCCCGCGCTGCCTCCGCACAGCTGCGTCAGTACGGTTGCGAAAAAGATAGCAGGCATGAGCAGTACGGAAAGCCTTTTCCCTTTGTGTACCGCACGGATTACATGGTTGGTGTTCAGTCCCTCGGTTCTCGTCATTTTATAGAATCCTACTATCAGAAGCCCGGCAATCGGAAGCAGCCAGAGCAGCCACGGATGTGTGCTGCGAAACACTTCCGCCATGTCAATGCTGTGGTGAAAGATTGCGCCGATGAGTCCGCCTGCACCTCCAATCAGCGAGGCAATCACCAGCCATTTTAAAAATGTTTCGATGTAAAGTCTCCACTCGCGAAAGGTGGAGACGAAAAATTCTTTGTTCATTCTCATTTTGTCCTTTTTACAAGCTATTCTTAGTTATACCTCATGTCAGGTTTTCTGTCAAGAATTGTGCCGAATCTCGTTTTTCCCCTCGACTTTCCCCTTTTCATGCACTATAATATAGGTAGCACAGCAATACGCAAGAACGGAGGTTTTACAATGATTTTCTTTAGAAGTGACTACAGCCTTGGCGGACACCCAAAAATTATGGAAGCGCTGATGGCTGCTAATATGGAGCATACAGATGGGTACGGCGATGACCGTTTTTCATACGAAACGGCGGACATGATCCGCGAAATGATTGGACAGCCGGATGCACAGGTTCACTTTATGACAGGCGGTACCCCTACCAACACCATTACAATCGCTGCAGCGCTCAGACCGTATGAAGGGGTTATTTCCGCGGATGCAGGACATATTTTTGTTCATGAAACAGGTTCCGTTGAAGCTACCGGTCACCGGGTTTTCGCACTTCCGACCCCGGACGGCAAGCTCCGCCCTGCCGACATTGAAAAAGCCCTGCTTCACCATGAAGACGAACACACCGTAATTCCAAAGATGGTATATGTCACTCACCCGACTGAAAACGGCGGATTATATACGAAGGCTGAATTCAAAGCCCTCAGCGACTGCTGCAAGAAGCACGGGCTTTTATTCTACATGGATGGTGCGCGTTTAGGCACAGCACTCACATGGCCGACAAACGACCTCAGCCTCAAGGAAATTGCTGGGATGACAGACGCATTCTACATCGGCGGAACCAAAGTCGGCGCACTCTTCGGCGAAGCTTTGGTAGTCATGAACGACGCAATCAATGACCACTTCAGATACATGGTAAAAAGAGCCTGCGCTCTCTTTGCGAAGGGCAAATTGATTTCCATTCAGATGCGCGCGCTTTTGGAGGGCGGTGAAGATTCCCTCTACTATCAGATTGGACGCCACGAAAACGAACTTGCCATCAAGCTGGCAGAAGGCGTAGTCGCAGCGGGCTACAAGCTCTGGCTCCCGCATCAGACCAATCAGGTATTCGTAATCATGTCAAACGAGAAAATTGCAGAACTCGAAAAAGACTTCTTCTTCTACACCTGGTGCCCTTACGACGAAAACAATTCCGTTATCCGTCTTGTTATCGGATGGGGCTCCACCGAAGATGATGTAAATGCGCTGCTCGCGGCACTTTAAGTGTTCTCATGTTCGAGACTGATTTAAGGTAAAATAAAAGTTGGATTTTTTGAGGATGATCTCAAAAGTCCAACTTTTTTCATTTGATTTAATGGGTTCGAGTTATGATAAGGCTCGTGCACCGAGTCAGTTTCTGCGGACTGTTCCTGAATCTCATATCTCTGCCTGCACGATTTGTCCAAAATTCA